>OIWL01000382.1_pt1 | contig 63020 bp, 66 predicted proteins | sample 1587561 | NCBI WGS metagenome assembly OIWL01 (sample SAMEA3888903, study PRJEB22519) | human gut metagenome | biome: human gut; feature: human-associated habitat; material: faeces | place: Denmark | collected 2010 | reverse complement strand
AAAGACTGAAAAGAAAATCATACAAACCACAGCCATCAATTAGGGTATATATCCCGAAAAGCAATGGAAAACTTCGACCATTAGGAATTGCGTGCTATGAGGACAAAATAGTCCAATTAGCATTAAAGAAGATACTGGAAGCTATCTATGAACCGAGATTTCTGAACTGCATGTACGGATTCAGACCAAATCGAGGATGCCATAACGCAATAAAAGAACTGTATAAGAGCTTAAACAATACGAAGATATGTTATATTGTGGACGCTGACATCAAAGGCTTCTTCGACCACATGAAACATGAATGGATTATCAAGTTTCTCCATCTCTATATCAAAGACCCTAACATAATCGGTCTGGTTAAGAAGTACCTTAAAGTGGGAGTGTTAGATGATGGCGAACTGATGTTGAATGAAGAAGGTTCAGCACAGGGTAATATCATAAGTCCAATCCTTGCAAACATATATATGCATAATGTATTGACACTTTGGTATAAGTTTATTATTACCAAGGAATGCAAGGGTGATAACTTTTTGATTGTATATGCAGATGATTTTGTTGCAGGATTTCAATATAAATGGGAAGCAGAAAATTACTACAAGCTTCTTAAAGAACGAATGGAAAAGTTCGGTTTGCAATTAGAAGATAGTAAAAGTCGTCTCTTACAAAGCGGTGCTTATATTGCAAGGGCAAAGCAAAAGAGCGGTGAGTGTATCAGATTACAAACATTTGATTTTCTGGGATTCACGTTCTATTGTGGACGTTCACGCAAAGGCATGCCATATATAATGCCAAAGACAAGTTCTAAGAAATTCAGACAGAAAATTCGAGACATAAAAGTGTGGTTATACGCAAACAGAGACCAACCGCTAAAGAAACTAATGGGTATGCTAAATCTGAAACTAATAGGTCATTATAGGTACTATGGCATAAGTTTTAATGGCAGAATGATTTCAAACTACAAACAACAAGTGAGAGAACTTCTGTTTAAGGTGCTGAATAGACGAAGTGACAGAAAGAGTTATACAAGAGAAGGATTCATTGAAATGCTGAAATATTATCCATTGGCAATGCCAAAGATTTATGTCAGCTTGTTTTGAGACTGTAAATATTATTATGAAGAGCCGTATGCGGGAAAGCCGCACGTACGGTTCTGTGAGGGGCTTACATTGTGAGGTGTAAGTCTACTCGACTAAAGAGGAGGAATAATGCAATGAACTTCTTTGAAAATACTCGTAAGCCACAAGGCTTCGGCGGAAAATTGATGACGAAGATGATGAACATCGGTCACGCCAAGTTATCACAATGGGGATTCTCAAATATCTCAGTGAATCCGGACGCTACGGTACTGGATGTTGGTTGCGGAGGCGGTGCAAATATTGTAGCCTGGTTGGGCAAATGCGGAAATGGACATGTGACAGGAATGGATTATTCGGAGGTCAGCGTGGCAGAATCTCAAAAACTGAACGCCACCGCCATTAAACAAGGGAAATGTTGCGTGGTTCAAGGTGATGTATCTGCTATCCCTTTTCCTGATGCGGTTTTTGATTATGTATCTGCTTTCGAGACAGTTTACTTCTGGCCTGGATTGGAAAAATGTTTTTTTGAGGTAAATCGGGTTCTGAAAAACGGAGGGACATTCCTGATTTGTAACGAATCTGACGGAACGAATGCCGCAGATGAAAAATGGACAAAGTTGATTGATGGTATGAAGATTTACACCTCTGATCAACTCATTGCTGCTTTGAAAGAAGCAGGTTTTACAGAGATAAAAATGTATTCAAATACAAAAAATCATTGGATAAGTATTGTTGCAACGAAATAGCTAATTTCCTGTTTGTAGAATTCAAAAATTTAATATGAAATGTGAGATAGAGCGTATGGAAATAATCTATACGTTCTATTTTTTTGCCTTTTTTGAAAAAGTGATTCAAAAACTATTGACATTTTGTTACTGGTAGAAGCAGATGGTTATAAAAAGCTTTTGATAACTATGAGTGCAAAAACAGATAGCTGCGAAAATTTATTATGAGCTAATAGCAAAATTTGATATTTTGTGATATTGAGGGTATGGGGAATTGTAATCTCCATTAAGTTCGTCAGAGAATCATAATCCAGCAATGGGATTTTGAGTTACTCTAGGCGATACTTACTTTAGAAAAATGATTAGCCATAATGAGTTGGAACGTGGGAGGAGGAAGTGCAAAAAAAAGAGAGAGCCATAATGCCACAGCCCACTAAGGCGATAATTTCAAACGAACAGAAAAGTGGCATTCGCAAAGGCAGCAACAGGGCTTCAACCGGCAAGGTTGGAGCCTTGTTGCTATCAGTATATATAGTATAATCGCATCTTTGCGTTTTTTGCAACTGCCGGAGTATAATGGAAGAGTCAGGAGGTGCCGGACAATGAAAGAACAGAAGTATCATATCTATCTGACCGAGCAGGAACGGTCGGAGGTTATCAAATCCCTCATAGACCTGAAAAACACGCTTATCCGGCAGGGCAAATACACGGACGCCGTTGACGATGTGCTGGTGAAGCTGACCGGCGCAAAGCGAAAAAAGCTGAAGGTCGTATACATCTGAATAGAGTTCGAGCCGCTTATTCCCAATCGGAGTAAGCGGCTCTTTTCATTTCAGGTATAGCTTTCCGCCAAAGAGTTTTCCTTGAAATGGCGGTTGTTTTCCAGCAGCTCATCAAAAGTTACAGGCTTAAAGCTGTTTATATCCACACCGGCATTCAAAACATTCTCCCGTGCGGCAATCAGCGGCCAGAAGTCTGCCCTCGTATCATTATGAATATGCCCGTGGATCATATATGACCGCTTCGCGTGCTTCCACGAAAGCATCGGGTAATGGCATAGCGTTAAAGAGCGCTTTCCGTCCGAGGTTTCCAAAAACTTGTCCACGCTGAAAAAATACCTTGCGTAGTCAAACTTCGTCATCCACGAGCCGTCGTGGTTGCCGACGATCAGCCGCTTCTTGCCCTTCAACCGCTTCAGGATTCCCTCCGCATTGGTGCTGCGGAAAAACATATCCCCAAGAATATATACCGTATCGTTTCCGGTCACTCTATCGTTCCAGTTTTGAATCATCGCCTTGTCCATTTCCTCGGCGGAGGCAAAGGGACGGTCGCAGAACCGGATGACATTGTAGTGACCGAAATGCGTGTCTGCCGTAAAATAAATCATCGTGTATCATCTCCCATATATAAAGTAAAAGCAGAACTGCTCACCGAACAGCCCTGCGCGAAATCAGGATAGTCCTGTACTATCCCCGTTTTCGTCTGAACTGACCGTAATTCGTTATGAAGCAAAAAGTCCGGGAGAACAAACCGAGCCTGCTTATTATCTCTTTGCTTCTGTTGCTGCCGTTCGTCATAGCTCTTGCCCTCCTTCCATAAGCCTGACCACAGTATACTATATAAATATGAACAAGTAAATCATTCAAACGCAAAGCCGCTTTTCCGTTCTCGGAAGGGCGGCTTTTTTGCTTTCCAAGGGGCACGAAAAATTTTTTCAACTTTTTTGAAAAACACCCTCAAAAATCGCTTCCTTATTCAGAGTAAGTGAAGGGGTTCTTTCCCAACCACAATCGGGAGCCCCTTCGTGAACCTTGAAAATTGAATATACAGGCACTTGGGACATTACTTCTGATGATTAGCCCGAAGATGGGTACGCCGTGACTTCTCCTAACCGGAGGACGAGCGAGAACCCCCGATCTGAAACCCGGATTGCCACCGGGACGGCGATGACAGTCAGAAGGATTATGATACTTCTCTACGGAGCTGGCGGAGAACCCGGCAGAGGTGAAAGCCCTATGACACGGTGCAGCACACCGTGACCCAAGTGTTTCCCGGAAGGCGAAAGCCGCCGCAGGGGGCGTTGAGGACAAATACTGCGGACATATACATAGCCGTTCATTACAGGCGGCTATGAAATCTACAAAGAAGGAGGAAAACGAAAGATGCCAAACTGTAAAACCATAGCGATATGCAACCAAAAGGGCGGCGTCGGGAAAACCACCACGGCGGTCAACCTCGGAATCGGGCTTGCCATGCAGGACAAAAAGGTACTCCTCATAGACGCAGACCCGCAGAGCGACCTTACGGCCTGCCTCGGCTGGCGGGATTCAGACAGTCTGCCGCAGACGCTGACCAACAAGCTGGCGGCGGTAATGCGCGAGGAAAGCCAAGACCCATTTGCCGGGATTCTCAGCCACGAGGAAAAGGTTGACCTTGTGCCGTCGAATCTTGAGCTGTCGGCGCTGGAGATGAGCCTTGTGACCGCAATGAGCCGGGAAAGCGTGATGAAGAACTATCTCAGCCAAGTAAAGGACAACTACGATTATGTCCTCATAGATTGTATGCCGTCCCTCGGTATGATTACCCTTAACGCACTGACGGCTGCGGACAGCGTTATCATTCCCGTGCAGGCGCAATATCTGCCGGCAAAGGGAATGACGCAGCTCCTGTCCACGATTGCCAAGGTAAAAAAGCACACCAACCCGAACCTTGCCATCGACGGAATCCTGCTGACCCTTGTGGACGGCAGAACGAATCTCGCCAAAAGCACCGTGGAGGCGCTGCGGGAGAACTTCGGCTGCCGGATCAGGATTTACCGGACGACCATTCCCGTTGCCGTGAAAGCCGCAGAGGTTTCGTCCAAGGGAAAAAGCATATACGCCTATGAGCCGAACAGCACCGTGTCCAAGACCTACGCAGATTTCACGAAGGAGGTGTTAGCCGATGGCAGGCAGAAAGAGCGACTTCACGCTTCCCACGAACACGCTCGATGACCTGTTCTCCACGCAGGAGGAACGGGACGACGCAAAGCTGGCAAAAATCCGGGACATTCCCCTGACGGAGATCGACAATTTCCCCGACCATCCCTTTAAGGTGCGGGACGATGAGGATATGTTACAGCTTGTGGAGAGCGTCAAGGAGCGCGGAGTCATCACCCCGGCGACCGTCCGGCAGAAGGAGGACGGCAGATACGAGCTTGTTTCGGGACACCGCAGAAAACGAGCCTGTGAGCTTGCCGGATTTGAAACGCTCCGCTGCGAGGTGGTAGACCTTGACCGTGACGCCGCCACCATTTTGATGGTGGAGAGCAACTACCAGCGGTCGCAGATACTTCCCTCGGAAAAGGCATTTGCCTACAAGATGCGCTTGGAAGCGATGAAGCGTCAGGCAGGCAGACCGAGCAAAGAAAATGGTGTCCCACTGGGACACGATAATCTTTTCGGGAAGTCAAGAGAGCTTTTAGCTGCCGAAGGCACAGATAGCAACACACAAATTCAGCGATATGTCCGCCTTACCAATCTTATCCCCGAACTGCTTGACCTTGTGGACGATGGCAGAATCAAGATGCGCCCTGCGGTGGAGCTGTCCTATCTGGACGAGGGCTGCCAGCGGGATGTGGTAGAGGAAATCGATCTGAACCAGTGTACGCCCTCCCATGACCAGACCATCCGTATGCGGAAGTTCTTTTCGGAGGGCAAGCTCACGCCAGAGGTGGTGTCCGCCATTATGTGTGAAGAAAAGCCCAACCAGCGGGAAAAGATCATCCTGCGAGGGGACAAGGTGCGAAGCCTGATCCCCAAGAATATTCCCATCAGCCAAACGGAGGACTATGTGCTGAAGGCCTTGGAGCATTACAGCCGCTTTCTCCGTCAGCGGGCGGATCGTGACAGCCGGTAACGGCAGGCGGAGTACATTTTTCCGCTTCCCCTTCCTCACACTCCAACCCCTTGAATACTAACAGACTAACCGAAAAGAGAATATCTATCTCTCTTAAATAAACTCTATCTCCCTTGAGTATAGCTATCTAAGAGAGCCGAGGGAAACAGCGCAAAGTTCCCGAAAAAGCCGGTTTGCGGTATCATTAAAGGTTCTGCCGTCATCGCAGGCTTGATTTCCCCCTCTTTTTTCGGCTAAAATGAGTGCGAAAAGGAGGTCGCACGATGAAAACGAGGGTTTTGAGCATATTCCTTATTCTGCTTTTGTGCCTGACTGCCGGGTGCGGCAAGGCTTCACAGAACACCGAAAAGCCCGACGGGTTTTCTTTTTCGGAGAGCCAGACAGAAGAAACTGCCGGAAAAGATACCTCTCAGGCAGAACAGACAGCCCCGGCTCAGCCACCCGAAGCACAAAGCGCACAGACAGCAGATGAGGAAACGGAAGGAAGCGCGGAAAGCGAACGCCGACCGGTTCCCGAACATCCAGTAAGCGGCACAACGCCGCCGCAGACAAGCGATCCGCAGCAAAAGAAGGACGAGTCCGAGCGTCGGTCGGAAACCACAGCTTCACCGGCTCCATCCGAAACAGAACAGCCCATCCCTCCGGCAACCGAGGAACCGAAGCCGTCAGAACCTCCCCAGCCGACACAACCATCCACGGAGCCGCCCACCGAGCCGTTCTTTGACATCGGCTACTGGGTCAACTTTGCCAAGAGCTATGCCGAAAGCGTGGGGCTGACGCTGGACAGCGGAGCCGCCTACTGCTGGGACAACCCCATTGCCGCAGGCTCCAAGTGCAGGTACACCGAACGGGACATCAAGGGCTACCTTGACCGCTATGCTAAGGACAGCGACATCACCGAGGTCTGGGGTTGGTATGAGCAGACAAGCGGCAATTCCTACGAGGTGTATATCGGCTACGCATAAAAACAAAACCAAACATCACTCTGAAACGCATCGTGAAAACGGTGCGTTTACTTTTTACAAGGAGGAAAAACACCAATGAAACGAAACCTTTTCAAGCGAGGGATGGCAGGACTGCTTTCCCTCGTGATGTGCCTGACCGCCCTTGTGGGGCTTGGCACGACCACCGCCTTTGCCGCAGGAGAGCAGGCGGAGGTCTACCTCATTTCCTTTCCGAGAAGCGGAGACGCCAATCTCGATTACGGCGGCTCTTGGGGACACCCGAATCTCCAGTATATGAACGGCTGGTACTCCGGGAACTCCAAGTATACCACCATCCGAGCGATGCACTCGTATGAGGGCAACATCTGCTACTGCATCGAGCCGGGAACGGCGCAGGAAACCGGCGACCGCTACACCAGCAAGGACGAAACCTTTTGGGACAACCTGCCCGCAGATTTCAACAGCACCATCTCGCCCTACGAAATGAAGCTGTTTATCGGGCGCATCATGCAGTACGGCTACACGGGTCCCATCAGCACCTCGTGGCGTTCCCAAAACTCCGCTGACGCCGCAGCACTGGCAGAGGCGATGGCAACGCAGGTGCTGATCTGGGAAACCATCGTGGGAGAGCGTGACGCAGACTTTGATCACGTCAGCCCCGGCAGCTACGACGCCGTAAAGGAGTCCGTCAGCGCCGAACACCCGCTTTACAGCCGGTTTTGCAGCTATTACGACAGCATTGTCGCCAGTGTGCAGCGTCATTCAACCGTTCCCAGCTTCATGTCCAAGAACGCATACCGTGCGCAGAGCGTAGAGCTTGCTTGGGACGGCACAAATTACACCGCCACGCTGACCGACAGCAACCGTGTCCTCTCGGATTACAGCTTTTCCGCAAACGAGGACGGCATTTCCTTCAGCGTCAGCGGAAATAAACTCACCATTACGGCGGCTAATGCGCCCTCCGGCAGCGTAAGGATCACCGCCAGTAAAACCGGCTCCACCCGCCGAGGTATCATCACCTGGACGGACGGCAGATACGCACCCGGCGCAGGCATTCAGGATGTCATCAGCTACGCACAGTCAGTCAGTGACCCCGTGCAGGCGTTTCTCAACCTGAAGGTGTCCTACGGCTCTGCCAAGATCGTCAAAACGAGCGAGGACGGCAAGGTGGACAACCTCACCTTTACCGTCACCGGCAACGGGGTCAATCAGACGGTCAAGACCAATGCAAGAGGTGAAATTCAGATCGACAACCTGATGCCCGGTGTCTATACCGTGACCGAGATGGATTACGACAAGTATGAGCCGCAGGAGTCCCGCCGTGTGACGGTAGTTTCCGGTCAGGTTTCTACCGTAAACTTCAACAACAAACTCAAGCGAGGAGATTTGCAGATCGTGAAGTCCTCGGAGGACAATCTCAACGAAGGCGTGACCTTCCACCTTTACGGCACTTCACTTTCCGGCATTGTCGTGGACGAGTATGCCGCAACCGATGCAAACGGCGTGGCAACCTTTGAAGATGTCCTCATTTCCGGTTCCACACCTTATACCGTGGAGGAAGTGGACACTGCCGTTCGCTATGTTGTTCCCGAAGCGCAGTCTGCGCCTATCAACTGGAACGAGGTCACGAACCGTAGCTTCCTCAATATTTTGAAGAAGTTTTCCGTGACCGTCACCAAGAGCGATGCCGAAACCGGCACGGCGCAGGGTGATGCTTCTCTTGCCGGTGCTGTTTACGGCATCTATAAGGGCGAAACCCTTGTGGATACCTACACCACCGACAAAAACGGGCAGTTCGTTACCAAGGAATATATCTGCGATAACGACTGGACGGTGAGAGAAATCACACCCTCCGAGGGCTATCTGCTTGATACCACCGTTCATAAGGTCGGTGCAGAGCCGCAGCTTTATACCGTGGAGCATAATCAGACGGCAAATGATGTGACCGAACAGGTCACAAAGGGCAATATCGCCATCATCAAGCATACCGACAACGGCGAAACACAGATCGAAACGCCGGAGGGCGGCGCAGAGTTTGCGGTCTACCTGAAAGCCGCAGGTTCATATGAAAACGCCAAATCCTCCGAGCGTGACTATCTCACCTGTGACGAAAATGGCTTTGCACAGACTAAGGAACTGCCCTATGGCATCTATACCGTGCATCAGGTATCCGGCTGGGAGGGCAGCGAGAAGATGCCCGACTTTGATGTGTTCATTGCACAGAACGGCACTACCTACCGCTACCTCATCAACAACACGCCCTTTGAAAGCTATATCAAGGTGGTGAAGGTGGACGCAGAAACCGGCAAGAGCATCCCCTATGCCGGGGCGGGCTTCCAAATCTATGACCCTGCCGGCAACCTTGTGACGATGACCTACACCTATCCCACGCCGACGAACATCGACACATTCTATACCGACGCAAACGGCGCACTGGTTACGCCGGAGAAGCTGGACTTCGGTTCGGGCTATGCGCTGGTGGAGGTGCAGGCTCCCTACGGCTATGTCCTTGACTCTACGCCCGTGTACTTTGATGTCACGGAGGAAAACGCTACCGAGGAAAGCGGGGTTACAGTGGTAAAAGTGGATAAGCCCAATATGGCGCAGAAGGGCACCATCACGGTGGAAAAGACCGGCGAGGTGTTCTTCGGCGTTTCCGTGACCGGCGGCAAGGACGAGGGCGGCAAGGAACTGCCGACCGTCTATCAGCCGCAGTATGAAAAGCGTGGACTTCCCGGTGCGGTCTATGAGATCATCGCCGCTGAGGACATTACTACGCCGGACGGCACTGTCCGAAATCAGAAGGGCGAGGTCGTGGACACGGTTACCACCGATGAAAACGGCGTTGCCAAGAGCCGTGAACTCTATCTCGGCAAATATGAGGTACGGGAGATTACCGCACCTCATGGTATGGTGCTGAACAGCGAGCCTCATTCTGTTGAACTGGTCTACGCCGGTCAGAATGTTGCCGTCACCGAAACGGCGACCTCCTTTGTCAACGAGCGTCAGACGGCGGAAATCAGCCTTGTGAAATCCCTTGAAACGAATGAGCTGTTCGGCATCGGCACAAACGGCGAGCTGAAGAACATCTCCTTCGGGCTGTATGCCGCCGAGGAAATCGTCAGCGTCAGCGGCACCTCCATTCCCGCAGACGGACTGATTGAGATCATCGCACTCAATGAGGACGGCACGGCAACGGTCAAGACCGACCTGCCGCTTGGCAGCTACTATGTGAAGGAGCTTGCCACCGACAGCCACTATATCCTCTCCGATACCAAATACCCCGTGGTCTTTGAGTACGCCGGTCAGGATACGGCGGTCGTAAAGATCAACGCCAACGACGGCAAAGCCATCGAGAACGACCTTCTCTACGGCTCTGTTTCCGGCAAGAAGGTGGATGAGGACGGTAAGGTACTTGCAGGAGCCGTCATTGGTCTATTCCGCACGGACGACGGCGAGTTTACAAAGGAAACTGCGCTGATGACTGCCACCTCCAAAGAGGACGGCAGCTTTTCTTTTGAGGGCATCCCTTACGGCACTTGGTATATCCGTGAGATCGAACAGCCTGCGGGCTTCGTGCTGGATGATACCGTCTATCCCGTCTCCATCGGCAAGGACGCTCAGGTGGTGGAAATCAAGATCGTCAACAAATATATCCGTGGCAACATCCATCTGACCAAGGTGGATGCCGAATATCCCGACAATAAGCTGACCGGAGCGACCTTTGAGGTCTACAAGGACAGCAACGGAAGCGGCAAGCTGGACGACGGCGACAAGTTGCTCGGCACACTGACCGAAAAGGAAATCGGGTCGTATGAGATGAAAGACCTGTTCTACGGTCGTTACTTCGTGAAGGAAACCAAAGCGCCGGAGGGCTTTGTCCTCGACACCGGCGTGTATGAGGTGATGATCGACACGGACGGAAAAACCTGCGAGGTGGAGAACAAGGCGGGCGTGGGCTTTATCAATGAAGCGATGCGAGGAAACCTGAAGATCGTCAAGACTTCCTCGGACGGCAAGATCAAGGGCTTTGCGTTCCGCATTACCGGCGCAAACGGCTATGACATTATCCTTGAAACCAACGACAAGGGCGAGATCGTCATTGAGGGCATCCGCATCGGGGATTACACCGTCTCCGAGGTGAGCAACTCCGCCTCTGCGATGTATGTCCTGCCTGCTGACAAGAAAGCGACGGTCAAGACCGGCTCTACCACCATTGTGGAGATGCACAATGTACTGCGTGATACGCCCAAGACCGGCGACGCCACCAATCTGCCACTGCTGTACGCACTTGCGGGATTGTCCGCAGTGGGCATTGCCGTGACAGCATTTGTTGGCTTTAAGAAAAAGAAGAAGGAGGGTAATGACTGATGGAGCCTAAAACCATCGTGGCTATCGTGCTGGTAGCCTTTATTATCGGCGGCTTTATCTTCTTGCAGGTAAGAAAGAAAAACAGGAAGTGAGCCAATCACCTATGGGGCGGAGCGATAAACTCCGCCCCTTTTCTACTACCCGAAGGAGGGAGAAAATGAACCGAATCAATACCGTTGAAAGCAGAGTGCTTCAGATCCTGCGGAATTCGCCGGAAACCCGTTATGAGGATATGAAGTTGTATTACCGCTACTACAACCGCTATGCCGATGATCTCCGTGCCGGCGAGCTGCCGCTGGAGGACTTGGCATACAACTACAAATCCTACGGACTGCCGTGCTTTGAGTCCATCCGCAGAGCGAGGCAGCGTGTACAGTCCCTTTTCCCCGAACTGTCTCGAAAGGAAGTCAGGGAGAGTGACGGCGGCGTTGTTATCGTCATCAATATTATTTGAGGTGGCGGTTATGAAAAGTGAAAAGCGTATGGTGGGCGATTACACCGTCCTGTGTGCCGTGAATATCGGCTCCCGTGAAATCATCCTTGCCGAAAACGAGCAGGACAAGAACGGCGAACGCTTCCTGTGCTGCTATGGGGAGCGCAACGACATCTTTCAGCGATACTCCGAATGTGCCGTTGGCGACGATTATATTGATGCGGCGCTGTTCTTTGCGGAGCGCATCAAGAGGGACGCTGAACTGTTTCGGTCAGAGGTTGAGAAGCTGGATATTCCCGTGACGGTTATTGCCGAAGCGGACTGTATCCCCGACCACTACAAAAATGACATCAACGGAAAGGTCATCGCTATCAACCCCGCTGTTCTCAAGCCGGAATACCGGCGAGCCGACCGGCAGCTTTATCTCGTAACGGGAGGCTTCGGCGCTTCGGCAAACAGCCGTGGCAGCGCTGTTTTTTGCACGAATCTCTATGACGGGAAACCGACCCGGTATGAGCGAATGGATGTGATGGGTGAAGTAAAAACGGAATGTATGCCGCACTGGGCGGTCAATAAGGCGACCGTACTCAAACACATTCAGGGCAATAAGCTGATCTTCGAATACGGCGGCAAGCATTTCTGCCCCTATCGCCTGTTTACAAAAGCGGAGGACACTCTGGACTTCATTTCAAGGCACACGGCAAGAGATAACGATCTCGGACTAACGGACAAACCCAATGCCGGGGACAAAAGCTACTATGACCATTCGGCGTTCTATGAAAGGTCGAGCATAAAAAACTGCGACCTTTTCATTTGCGTGGACAACGGGAAACTCTACTGTCCGGGCGAAAAAGAGATGTTTGAATGGCGCGGCGAAGTCGGGAAAGCGGACTTTGATGGAAAAACAAAGGCGAAACCAAGCCGCAACAAAGACTATGAACGATAAGGAGGATACCGCAATGGCAACAGTAAAGAAAACAGCAGCCGAACAGGGCTTGCAGCAGAAAATGAAGGTGCTGGCAAAGCTCTTTGACGCAGGCTGTAAAACCGAAAAAGACTTGAAGGCGCTGACCTTGCCGACGATCCTGAAAATCCCCGATGTGACCGTGCCGGATATGACAGTCATCACCGAGCTTCAGGAGCAGGTCGCAAAGAATCGTCTTTTCTCATACTTGGGAGGTGGAACAGATGAGCCAAGCGACACGACCGAATGACCGCCACATCATTTGGAGCAACCAAAACCTTGATGTGGACGACTGGCGAGAGGACTACAAGGAGTTCCTTGAAGCCAACGAGCTGGACGACGACCCGAATGATGAGCAGGCACTCTATGAGTGGATGGAGGAAACCAATTACGACTACCTCTCCGATGAGCGAGTCAACCTGAATGTTCAGCTTTCCCAGCCGATCATTGTCATTGGCGACATCGGCAGATGGAACGGCAGAGTGATGGGCTACAAGGACATCCCCTCCGGCAACATCCGAGATTGTCTGTATGCCGACACCGACTATACCGAATGGTATGTAGATAAGTACGGCGATCTTCGTGCCGATGCCGCCCACCACGACGGCACAAATCACTATCTCTACCGAGTGTTTAAGGAAGGCGTTTCCGAGACACAGATGGAAAACCTGAGAGATAAAATCTATCACGGCAAAGCCACACGAGCCGATATTACCCGGCTGACCCGGCGACTTGGGGATGAGATCGCCGCCGTTTACGGCTTTGACATCCCGAAACAACGAACACCGCAAGAAAGGGGCGCAAGATAATGACAGATTTTACACTGCGACCGCTGACCGTTCCCGAACGCAAATACACCTACGCTCAAAGCTCGCAGCTTCAAGGGCAGACAGGCAATATCGGTTATCTGCGTGGGGACTTCGGCTCAAGCGGCGATCAGTTTTACACCACTTGGTTTGATACCCGACCGCAATGGAAAAGCGATGAGTTCAAGCGGGACTTGGACGATGTAATCAACGCCCTGCGCTCCGAGGAGTACGGACTGCTTCAAAGCCGTTCTCAGATGGTGCGTTATGGGCGTGAGAACAAGGAAAGCGAAATGCAGGGTGCTTATACCACTGAGTTCGGCTTCCGAGCAGATACCGAGAAATATGCGTTCGTGCTTCGCTGTAATCCAACGAGGGGCGACTATAACTTCTACTGCCTCTGCTATGTAAAGGAATGGCTGGACAAGCACATCGAAGAAGCCAACCGGGACATTCGCTTTATTGACAGCCACTATAAAGAGCTGTTCCGTATCCCGGACGGAGAGCGCATTATTGTGACCGACCGTGACGGTAAGACGGAAAGCTATCCCTGCCGCTATATTGACAACTATCACACCGAGGTTGGGCGCAATCTCTTTCACATTTGCGAGTTTGCCGAGCGTATGGAGCAAGGCGGCTGTACCTACGCTCCAATGGAGCCGCCCTTGCCTCCGATGTGCTATTCCATACTCCCGTCAACCGGCGAGGTCATTCAAATCGCCCGCTGGCAAAAGGGCTACACCGCTACAAGTTTTAACGACGGGAACCGTGCGGAGAACGAAGCAATCAAAGACAAGTTCAATGAAAAGCTGGGTGTCAGCAAGGCGCAGGAGCAGGCAATGCTCGCCGGTTCTATGATCCGGTGGGACTCCATTGCCGCCAAACCCAAGAGCTATGATGAGAACGGCAAAGCCATCAAGCCCAAAGACTATGAACGATAAGGAGGTGTCCGCCGATGGCACGAAAATATGACTTCATTTCTGAGCTGTATAAGCGAACCTGCAAAACGGTCGTTGCAAACCCCGAAAGCTGGGAGGCATTTCTGCGCTCTGCCTGCTACAACTACCGTCTGCGTTTTGATGAGCAACTTTTGGTTCACGCACAGCGACCGGACGCCACCGCCGTTCTTCAGATCGACGACTGGAACCAAAAGTTTGGGCGATGGGTCAACCGTGGGGCGCACGGCATTGCCGTTTTTGAGGATGCCGACCAACGCCGCCAGCGGCTTGTCCACTACTTCGATATTTCCGACACGCATCCCAGCCGCTTTTCCCGCAGAGTTCCCATTTGGCAAATGCGGGACGAATACACGGCAGAAGTGATCGACACGCTGGAAAGCACCTTCGGAGAGTTGAACGACAAGGAAACCCTTGCCGTTGCCATCGAGTCGGCGGCAAGAAACGCCGTAGAGGACAACATCCTCGACTATCTCCCCGATCTGATTTACAGCGTGAAAGACAGCTTCCTGGACGGCGTATCCGAAGAAGAAATCACCCACATTTTCAAAACGGCGGTTAGAAACAGCGTCGCCTATATGACGATGACCCGCCTGGGCATTGAAGCCGGAGAATACTTTGAACCCGATGACCTTCGGGATGTGGTGAATTTTACGACCCCTGCCACGCTGAACGCCCTCGGCTATGCCACCAGCGATATTGCGGAGATGGGACTTGCGGAGATTTCCCGCACCATTCTTGCCCTCGACCGTCAAAATCGCATAATTGCAGAGAAAACCAAAGCCAATTACAATGTAGGCAAAGAAAAAACCGAAAGGAGTCCTGACGATGAACGAGATCACTTACACGAGGCAGGGGGATTATCTGCTCCCCGATCTGACAATGCCGGAACAGCCGGAGCTGTCGATGGGCAGGTACGCCCGGATGCGGAAGAAGTTCCTGAAGGAGCATCACAAGGTACGCTACTACAACCTGCTGACGAGCTGCGCCCTGAACGAGCATCTGAACGACACGGAGCGCAGAGCGAACGAGATGGAACAGATGCTGACGGAGCAGATGGCGGCGTCGGAGGGCGTGACGGAGAGCCTGAAAGCGACGGATATGATGAGTTGGGTTCGGAAGATGAACAGCATCCGGAGCCGAGTGCAGGAGATCGTGATGACGGAGGTAATCTTCGCTTAGACTATTACGACCGAAGCCACGAGGATAAAAGCCTGCCGTTCTTCGGCGGTGACGATACCGTTCGTGAAATTCTCGGCACTACGCCGCACCTGAAAGCAAGTAAAGACGAGATACGGGCATTCTTTGAAGCTACCGCTGATGAGGACGCCCGTATTTCTTATATCAAGCGCATTTTCAACAACGACTATACCGAGGTCATTCTGAGTGACGGTCGGCGTGTGGGCTATAAGACCTATCAGAATGTGTTGCAGCTTTGGGAGGGCAGTTATCTCTCCCGCACGGCACAGAGTTTCTATGATTGGGGCGTAATTGCCCAGCACTTTGAAGCGATGCGGTTGCTTGGGGAGTTGCAGGACACGATGAAGCCGCTGCCGTCCATTGACGGGCAGTTGAGCTTGATGACAGCAGGAGCAGAGGAACGAAAGCCCTCTGCTTTTACTTTCTCTCAGGAGATCATCGACGCTGTTCTCACCCGTGGCAGCGGCATCTCTGAGGGGAAAATGCGAATCTATGAGCAGTTCCACAAGAGCCTGTCTGCAAAGGAAAATGCCGATTTCCTAAAAAATGAATACGGCTGGGGCGGTGCTTATCCCGTAATCGTCGGAGCCGGTATTGATGAGCAGCACGACGGCAAGGGTATCCGTATTTCTAAAGGCATCGGAAGCGATAAACCTCATATCGACCTGAAATGGAGTCAGGTAGAGAAGCGCATTGCCGAGCTGATAAAACTCGACCGTTACCTGAACCCCAAGGAAAAGGCACAGTACCCTGAGTGGCTGCAAAAGCAGGAGGAACACCGTGCAGCACTTACCGAGGAACGAAGAAACAGAGAAATCTTGTCTACCGCACCGTCCGAAAAGACGGAGCCGGAAAACGAGCGATACGAATACCATCTCGGCAGCACCGTCTATCTCGGCGCAAACGAGTATGAAATCCTGTCCTTTGATGATGAGCGTGTAATGCTCTATGATACGCAGTTTCCGCTTTTCAACAAGGAAATGACGAGAGCTGAATTCGACAGCAAGGTGCAGGAGAACCCACTGAATGACCATTTGAAGGTCGCTAATAAACAGTCCGAAGAAAAGGCGGTCGAGTTCGACATCGGGATGGGCTATCTCGGCAACGGACTGACCGTTTGGAATCGTGCCGTGGAGGTCAATGGGGACTATCAGAACATTGCCCACATCTCCCCCGAAGGTGAGATCACCTTCTATGTGCAGGACTTGCCGCAGAGCGTTGTAGAGCGTATCAGACAGGCGGCAGAAAGAGAAAAGCCAAAGGATGCTGCTTTGCCGGAGTTCTATCAGGCGTATCTTAAAACCAAAGCAGACAATCCGAGTAGCCTTTTGCTGTATCAGGTGGGTGATTTCTTTGAAGCCTATGCTGATGATGCAGAGGTCGTCGGGTCTGCTCTTGACTTGACACAGACGACCCGTGCCGTCGATCACAACACCCGTGTCCCAACGGTGGGATTTCCGCAGCACCGCTTGGAAACCTACCTTACAATGCTGACCGACAGAGGGTACGATGTTGAGGTCAACTCTTTGGAGGACGGCGAACGCAGTACCCGTACCGTGGTTTCCACCACAAAGGAAGCTCCAGTCGAGTCCAAACCTATCGGCAGGATCGACTATCTCGGCACGGACGGCAAGGTCGGTGAAAGCATCGAGTACACCAGTCCTTATCAGTTTGAGAAGGACATCAAGGAGGAAAACTACTACGGTGTCCCGATGAGTATTGTTCTGTATAAGGACAAGGACGGCAGTACCATTCCGCACGGGTTTATCGCACAGCTTGATCCGCCGCCTAAGAGCTTTGAGATCATTGACAGCCCTTATCTGACGGACACTGCACTGGAAAAGGCAAAGCGAATCATTGATGATTTCTGCCGTGAGGAATACCAGCAAGAGGTCGGTGCGGATTTTACCGACCTTGCCAATGTGGGTATTGCCTACACCACCACAGAGGATGACAAGCACGAAATACAGGCAAGGGTCAATCTTGTGGATTTCCGCATCGAAACTCTTGCAGATGGCAAGGTCGTCCGCAGTGAGCAGTATGCGTCCCTTGAAGAACTGACCGAAAAAGGACTGCAAGCACTGTCCTTTGACGACCTTGTTTATCTCTCCGAGGAAGAACTTGCACAGGTAGAAGCACCCCTTACCCCTGTTTGGGAGCATCCGAAGAAAAGCCGGGTGCAGACCTTTGATATTCATCCCGAAATCCCAATGGCAGACCGTCATACCTTTGACCTTGCTTCTCACGAGGTCGAGGAGGTCAACAAGAAAGAGCGCTTCCACCGCAACTATGCAGCGATCACCGTTCTGAAAAGGTGTCAGGAAGAAAACCGCTTCGCCACACCGGACGAGCAGATCATTCTTTCCAAGTATGTTGGCTGGGGCGGTATTCCCGAAGCCTTTGATGAGCGAGCCGGTTCTTGGCAGACAGAGTTCGGGATGCTTAAAAACATCCTGACACCGGAGGAATACGCTTCCGCAAGGGAAAGCACTCTGACCGCTTTCTACACGCCGCCAACGGTTATCAATGCCGTGTATAAGGTGATGAAACAGCTTGGCTTCCGTGAGGGCAACATCTTGGAACCGTCCTGCGGCATCGGGCATTTTATCGGTATGCTTCCCGAAGAAATGAAGGAAAGCAAGATCTACGGTGTGGAGCTGGATACGGTTTCTGCCGGCATCGCACAGCAGTTATATCAAAAGTCCTCTATCGCCGCACAGGGCTTTGAGGAAACCAACCTCCCCGACAGCTTTTTTGATGCCGTTGTGGGGAATGTACCCTTCGGGGATTTCAAAGTCCCTGACAAGCGTTACGACAAGCACAAGTTTCTCATCCACGACTACTTCTTCGCCAAATCCTTGGACAAGCTCCGTCCGGGCGGCGTAATGGCGCTCATTACGAGCAAAGGCACAATGGACAAGGAAAACTCCGCTGTCCGTAAGTATATTGCTCAGCGAGCTGACCTGCTTGGTGCTATCCGTTTGCCGAACAACACCTTTAAGGGAAATGCCGGGACGGAAGTCGTTTCGGACATTCTTATTCTGCAAAAGCGTGACCGCATTGTGGATATAGAGCCGGATTGGGTACAGCTCGGCACGGATGAAAACGGTATCCTGATGAACAGCTACTTTGTTGAGCATCCCGAAATGATACTCGGAGAGATGAAAATGGTGTCGGGGCGTTTCGGTCCCGAAGCCACCTGCGTCCCTTACGAGGGGGCAGACCTTGCCGGGCAACTCGGCGAAGCCGTTTCCAATATTCACGGTGAGCTGACCGCATATGAGGTGGAGGATGAGCTTGCAGAGGAGGACAATTCCATTCCAGCAGATCCCACCGTCCGTAACTTCTCCTATACGGTGCTGGACGATAAAATCTACTTCCGAGAAAACAGCCGTATGGCTCCGGTGGAGGTATCCGCTACCGCAGAGAACCGCATAAAGGGTATGATCCGCATCCGTGATTCGGTTAGAAAGCTGATTGAATTGCAGACGGAGGATTACCCCGACTCGGAAATTAAAGCGGAGCAGGAGCGATTAAACGCTCTTTATGATACCTTTTCCAAGCAGTACGGACTTATCAACAGCCGTGCCAACATCTCCGCATTTTCGCAGGACAGCTCCTTTTCTCTGCTCTCTGCTCTTGAGGTCTTGGGCGATGAAGGGCAGCTTGAACGCAAGGCGGATATATTCTACAAGCGAACCATCAAGCCACACACCCCGGTCACTTCCGTAGATACCGCCAGCGAAGCGCTTGCCGTTTCTATGGGCGAAAAAGCCCGTGTGGATATGGATTATATGTGCGAGCTGACCGGCAAGACTGAGGAAGAAATCTTTGCGGACTTGAAGGGCGTTATCTTTCTGAACCCGATGTACGGGTACGGCAATTCCACGCAGGCAAAGTACCTGATGGCAGACGAATACCTCTCCGGCAATGTCCGTGAAAAGTTGGCATTTGCCCGCAGGTCAGCACAGCTCTATCCCGATGATTATACCGTCAATGTGGAAGCACTGGAACGGGTGCAGCCCAAAGACCTGACCGCCAGCGAGATTGCCGTTCGGCTTGGTGCTACTTGGCTGCCGACCGAAATTGTCGAACAGTTTATGTTTGAGTTCTTGGAAACACCAAGGTACGCACAGTGGAACATCAAGGTTCACTTCTCTGCCTACACCGGCGAGTGGAATATTGAGGGCAAGTCCTATGACCGCAGCAATGTGAAGGCATACAGCACCTACGGTACGGGGCGCATCAACGCCTACAAGATAATCGAGGAAACACTGAACCTTAAAGATGTCCGCATCTTCGACTATGTAGAGGACGCAGACGGCAAAAAGAAAGCCATTCTGAACAAGGAGGAAACTGCAATCGCACAGGCAAAGCAGGAGCTGATCAAGCAGGGCTTTCAGGATTGGGTCTGGTCTGACCCTGAGCGCAGAGAACGGCTCTGCCGCCTTTACAACGATAAATTCAATAGCCTGCGTCCCCGTGAGTACGATGGAAGCCACATCGTTTTCAGTGGTATGAACCCGGAAATCGAGCTTCGGGAACACCAAAGAAATGCGGTGGCGCACATCCTATACGGCGGGAATACGCTGCTTGCACACGCCGTGGGCGCAGGGAAAACCTTCGAGATGGTTTCGGCGGCGATGGAGTCCAAACGGCTTGGATTGTGCAGTAAATCCCTGTTTGTCGTACCCAACCACCTCACTGAGCAGTGGGCATCGGAGTTCTTACAGCTCTATCCCTCAGCCAACATTTTGGTGGCAACGAAGAAAGACTTTGAAACCAAAAACCGCAAAAAGTTCTGCGGCAGAATTGCCACCGGCGATTACGATGCCATCATTATCGGGCATTCGCAGTTCGAGAAAATACCGATGTCCATTGAACGGCAGCGGGCGATCCTCGAACAGCAGCTTGATGAAGTTACGGAGGGCATTGCGGAACTGAAAAAGAACCGTGGAGATAACTTCTCCGTAAAACAACTGGAACGCACAAAGAAATCTGTCAAGCAGAAGCTCGATAAGCTCAACGACCAATCCAAAAAGGATGATACCGTGACCTTTGAGGAGTTGGGTGTAGACAGACTCTTTATCGATGAGAGCCACTACTACAAGAATTTGTTCCTCTTTACTAAGATGCGGAATGTAGGCGGCATTGCTCAAACCGAAGCGATGAAATCCAGCGACCTCTTTATGAAATGCCGGTATTTGGACGAGTTGACCGGAGGGCGTGGAACAGTGTTTGCGACAGGAACGCCGATCTCCAATTCGATGGTCGAGCTTTACACCATTCAGCGATACTTGCAGTACAACACCCTTGTTCAGAACAACTTGCAGCACTTCGATGCCTGGGCTTCCACTTTCGGAGAAACCATTACGGCAGTAGAACTTACACCCGAAGGAACGGGATACCGAGCTAAAACACGCTTTGCCCGTTTCTACAATTTACCGGAGCTGATGGCGATGTTTAAGGAAATCGCAGACATCAAAACAGCGGATATGCTTGACCTGCCCGTGCCGAAAGCGGTCTTTCACAACATCTCGGTGAAGCCCTCTGAAATCCAAAAGCAGATGGTAGCCGAGCTTGCAGAGAGAGCCGAAAGGGTACGAAATGGTATGGTTGATGCCAAGGAAGATAATATGCTCAAGATCACCAACGACGGCAGAAAGCTCGCTCTCGATCAGCGGCTTATCAATCCGTTGCTCCCTGATTTTGAGGACAGCAAGCTCAACGCCTGCGTGGACGCTATGTTTGAAACTTGGGAGCGTGGCAGCGAGAAGCGGTTGACCCAGCTATTTTTCTGTGACCTGTCTACGCCGAAAAACGACGGCTCCTTCAATGTCTATGACGACATTCGACAGAAGCTGATTGCCCGTGGCGTACCCGCCGATGAGATAAAGTTCATCCACGAAGCAGATACCGAAGCAAAGAAGCTGGAACTGTTCAAGAAGGTACGCCGAGGGGATGTCCGCATCCTGATGGGCAGTACGCAGAAGATGGGAGCCGGTACGAATGTGCAGAACAAACTTGCCGCATCCTCCGACCTCGATTGCCCGTGGCGACCCTCTGACTTGGAACAGCGGCTCGGCAGAAGTATCCGGCAAGGCAACGAAAATGCAGAGGTTCACATCTACCGTTTCGTAACGGAGGAAACCTTTGATGCCTACTTGTATCAGCTCGTGGAGGGCAAGCAGAAGTTCGCTTCGCAGATAATGACCAGTAAATCGCCGGTGCGATCCTGCGAGGATATTGACGAAACCGCACTGTCCTATGCTGAGATCAAGATGCTGGCGACCGGCAATCCCCACATCAAAGAGAAGATGGACTTGGACATTCAGGTTCAGAAGTTGCGGCTCTTAAAGTCCAGCTTTCTTTCCGAAAAATATGCTTTGGAGGATAAGATCATCAAGTTCTATCCGCAGGAGATTGCACGGCGGGCTGATGTAATTGCGGGATTAAAAACCGATATTGAAAGAGTGGCAGAGCACCCGAAGCCGTCTGATGAAACCTTTATTGGTATGACGGTCAAGGGTGCTTTCTATTCAGAGAAAGCGGATGCCGGCAACGCTATCTTGGAGGCGTGTAAGGCAATGACAAATCCCGACCCCATTCCCCTCGGTGAGTACCGTGGCTTTACGATGGAGCTGTACTTTGAAGCAAGAGAATACAAAGTGCGGCTCAAGGGTGAGCTTGGTTATCCCGTAACCCTTGGCACGGACACCTTCGGTAATATCACTCGCTTGGATAATGCGCTGGAGGGGCTTCCAAAGCGTTTGGAGATGAACGAAATGGAGCTGGACAACCTCAAAAAGCAGTTTGAAACTGCGAAGGTCGATGTGGAAAGACCGTTCCCGCAGGAGGAAGAACTGAAAGCCAAGACCGACCGGCTGAACGAACTCAATGCCCTGCTCAATGTGGATAAGCGTGAGAACGAAATCGTCGGCGGTGAACCCGATGAGGGTGAAGAACTGCCCGAAAAGAAACCGAGGGACTTGGAAAGATAGCCGAACCTCTTGACAATCGTTATCATATATGATAACATTATAATGGATCAGAAGGGAGGGTTTTGTATGACCGAAAAGGAACTGTTGGCGGCAAGGCAAAGCATTGTGCAGAAGCTGACGCAGGCAAGACTGGAAAAAGGATTGTCGCAGGAGCAGCTTGCAAAGCGCATCGGAACCCAGCGTTCCAACATCTGCCGCATTGAAAAAGGAACGCAAAACCTCTCCCTTGACCTGATGCTCAAGATCGCAGAGGCACTTGACAAGGATGTGTCCGTAATGCTTGAGGAAAGGAGCAGCACAATGGAAAAAGTATATAGCCTGCGCCTTTATGATGAAACACTGCTGACCTTCACGCTGGAGGAAAGAGGCTTGGAGGGCTTGCAGGCGACAATTCTTCACACCGAAACGGCAAAGCAAAAGCTGTTTCCCCTCGACTTGGAGCTGACAAACGAGGGCGTTGTGAAGTGGCTGGAACGACGGGTGATTCCGAAGAACCGGCAGTTTGTAGATGAAATCTTAAAGACGCTGGGGCTGAGCGTAAACAACACGAAGGGCATCATTGATGTCTGTATGGGGCTGTCCCTCAACGACAGCTATTGGGTCGTCCCCGCCGACTTTGACGGCAAGTATGCCGATTACAACCTTTACGAAAACCGCTTCTCCGAAGCGCTGTCACTGGTGGCTTATACCGGCGTTGGCGGCAGTCGGGAGGCATTCTCCACCTCACCGGAGCTGACTACCAACGGTATGCTGCGGAAGGCTTGGCGCTTTGTGGAGGACGACGGCATCTATCTGTATAAGGGCGGCACGGAGGGTGCTGCGAACACCGGAAACGAGCCGTACAGCGAGTATTATGCCTGTCAGATCGCAGACAAGATGGGCATCGGCTGCGTACAGTACGACTTGGAAAACTGGAAAGGTATTCTTGCTTCCAAGTGCCGGCTGTTCACGGATATTGATACCTCTTTCGTCCCTATCGGGCGTATTCTCTGCAAGACGACGCTGAAAGCCTGCCTGGATTACTACAAGACCTTGGGCGACGAGTTCTACGAGCAGCTTTGCAGTATGCTGGTTTTCGATGCCCTGATTTACAACGAGGACAGACACTTCGGCAACTTCGGCTTGCTGCGGAACAATCACACGGGCGAAATTATAGCCCCGGCGCCCATCTTCGATAACGGCTTGTCGCTGTTCAACTATGCAATGCCGGATGATTTCAAGAACCTGCGTGCGTACGCAAAGACCCGTTCCAATCCTTACCGCATTTCCTATGAGGATGTGTGTAAAGAGGTAATGGGTGCAAAGCAGAAAGCGCAGCTGCGGCGAATGGTGGACTTCAAGTTTACCCGTCATCCGTCCCTCAATTTGCCGGAGCAGCGGCTGACAGCCATTGAAAAACAACTTGGAGAGCGTACAAGAGAGCTACTCTCCATTCCGGTTCAGAGAAGCGCAAAGCGCAAAATCGAGCCGGAAAGATGATCCGTCTGCGGTATGGGAGCAACCCCATACCGCAGATACTTATCAGCCGCCCATCCAGACCGGTATGAGATTCCCGTAAAAAATACCACCTATGTTCCTAAAACAACCACCTATCGAGAATCGGTAGAAATCGGTTCTTGATTTTCCTATACTGTAACCGTAGCGAGGAGGTGAATCGATGCAAATTGAAATCAAGATAGACGAAAAATGCAAAGAGCCAAAAATCATCGTGATGACGGACAAAATGACCGATGAAGTCAATGCAATCATAAAAAGATTGTCAGACGAGCAACCGCAGGTCATTGCCGGCTTCAGGGACGATGTGGTCGAGGTTCTGGAACCGTCTGAGATCTACCGTGTTTTTGCCGAATCAGGTAAGGTGTTTGCCGAGACAAATCACGGCGAGTATGCGCTCCGTCTGAGGCTATATGAGGCGGAACAACGGCTTGACAGCAAGACTTTTGTCCGAATATCAAACTCGGATATTATCAATCTGAGAAAGGTCAAGAGCTTTGATTTGAGCTTTGTCGGGACAATTTGCATTACGCTTTCAAACGGTACGGTTACTTATGTTTCACGGCGATCCGTCGCCAAAATCAAACAACTGTTAGGAATGTGAGGTAGCAGAAATGAAGAAAAAACTGATTGGACGAGGACTACTTGGTTTCCCTGTTGGCATTGCAATCGGATATGTCATTACGGTGATTATCTCAATCTGCATTGGGGATGGCTTCTTCCATCCGGTCACTCCGGAGCTTGTGAATAAAATGGGGAGCGAATTAAATGCGATTCTCATTCAAACCGGTCTGAGCGGAATAATGGGCACAGGCTTTGCAATGGCTTCGGTTATTTGGGAAATTGATTCGTGGAGTCTTGCAAAGCAAAGCGGGATTTACTTCGCAATTGCTTGCGTGATTATGTTCCCTATCTCTTATTTTGCCAACTGGATGCCCCATTCGACCGCTGGAATTCTGTCTTATGTGGGTATATTCGTAGCGATCTTCCTCGCTGCTTGGGTAACTCAGTATTCTGTGTGGAAAAGGAAGATTAAGAAAATGAACGAAGGCATTAAGGATAATAGCGATATGGATTGATCCCGCCGATCTGCATCCTGCGCCTTGTTTTAACAACAGAATAAACCACATACATAGCCGCTTGGTTTTCAAAAGAAATCAGGCGGCTATTTCTATTTTGAAGGAGGTGTTCGCTATGAACGAAACAGATTACAACGCTCGACTTTACGAGAAAATGAAAGCCGAACAGGACAAATACCGGGACTGGCTTGTGCGTCAGGAGCCGTCCGAAATTCTCAATCATACCTACGAATACACGATGCGGGAGGACATCGTGATGTGTATGGAGGAGTTGGAGCTTGAGCCGGAAAAGGCAAGGGCTTTGCTTCGTTCCCCTTGTCCTCTGAGTGATGTGTATAAGGAGTTCCGGGACAGAGAAACCGAGCATATGGATACCATCCGGGACTCCATCGAAACGGAAGCGGATAAGAGCCTGCAACGGCAGGAGAAGAAACAGCACCGGGAAAGCAGGTGATTTTATGCCGTATATCCCCCCAGAGGTGGTGGAACAGGCACGGCAAATCGACCTGCTTACCTATCTGCAAAGCTGTGAGCCGCAGGAGCTTGTCCGCATTTCCGGCAACAACTATACCACCCGCACCCACGACAGCTTGAAGATTTCTAACGGCAAGTGGATGTGGTGGTCACAGCGCATCGGCGGCTACAATGCCCTTGACTATCTTGTGAAAGTCAAGGGCTGTTCTTTTGTAGAGGCGGTCGAAACGCTGATGGGAAAGGCGGCGGTGATGCCGTCAGTGGCGATCAAGTCAAAGCAGAAAGCGGAACCGAAGGTCTTACTTCTGCCGGATAAAAGTGCTACCACAGATAAAATTACAGAGTATCTTTTCGGCAGAGGAATCGACTATACCATCATCCAATACTGCATTGACAAGGGGCTGATTTTCGAGAGCCTGCCGTATCACAACCTTGTGTGCGTGGGATTTGATGAGAAAAATTCCCCTCGTTATGCGTCCTTCCGAGCGACCAATGACCGCCGAGTTTTGGGTGACTGCTCCGGCAGCGATAAGCACTATTCTTTTCGGGTCGCAGACAGCGACGGCAGCACGGTGCATCTTTTTGAGTGTGCCATTGACCTGCTTTCCTTTGCGACACTTGAAAGGATGGCAGGCAGGGATTGGCGTACAGACAACCTTGTTTCCCTCGCCGGGGTGTATCTGCCCAAGGAGAAAATCGAGGACAGTACAACCCCTGCGGCTCTTGTGAAATTCCTTGATGAGAAGCCGCAGATTCAAAAAATCTTCCTGCACTTCGACAACGACAATGCCGGAAGGAAAGCCAGCCTTGCACTGAAAACCATATTGCCGAGCAAATATGAAGTCATTGACAGCCCTCCGCCCTGCGGCAAGGACTACAATGACTTTCTTTGTTTCCAGCTCGGTATCCACCACAATAAAACCAAAGAAAGGACGAATGAACGATGACTGAGTTTAGCATTTATCAGATCAATATGGATCGGGATTCCGCCAATGTGTGCTTCATCGGAATGGAATCCCTCGAAAAAATCAAAGGCACTAAGAAAGTCAACGCAGCCGCTTACGATAGAGTTTATGACGGCAAAATGGACTGCATCTCCCTCGAAAACATCTATCAGAAGTTCAATGTTGACCATCCTGCCGACTACACGGGACGCTCTCTTTCTGTGTCGGATGTAGTCGAAATCAGGGAAAGCGATACCCTTAATCCCGGCTTCTACTTCGTGGACAGTATCGGGTTCAAGTCGATTTCTTTCGACAAATCGCTCTGCAAGGAGCCGGTAGAAGCAGGTAGCGGAAAGATTTCCGTCCTGCTTGTGGAACCGGACAGGTATCCGAGAATGATCGAGATCGACGACACGTTGGAGGCGATGCAGGCGGTGGTCGGCGGCAACATCGAGGAATATATGCCCTTTGAGGATGAGGCCGCCATCGTTTGCCACGAGGAGGGCAAGCTAATCGGGCTGCCGCCCAACCGTGCCATTTATGCAGAGCCGGAAACGGTGGAGCTGACCTATTCCGAGCTGGCTGACCGCTTCCGAAACGCAGAGAGCGAGGGTAAAAAGCACCTGACCGGCTATATTGTTTTCTCTCAGGAGAGCTTCAACAAGCCCTACGATGAGAAGTCGAGAACCTATGCGGTAAGTTCCGACAACAAGGCATTCAAAGCCGGACTGGGCGGCTATTCCATCTACGGCTCCTGCCTTGACGGGTCAGACCCCTGCGTCCGGCTGGACGGCTATATGCGTGGCGAGAACGCTTGGAAAATTGAAAAGTGCTATCTGAAAGAGGCTTCCCGTGAGATGCTTGACATCATCTGCGGGAAGTTTTTTATCTGCCACGCACCGTATGAAGCGGAGAGATTTCAGAGCCTTCCGCCCGACCTTGCGGAGAAATACCGGGAAAAGTTCCAGTATCCCGAACGCTTTGCAAGGATCAATGATAAGATTGTAGCCGTACCGTTTAAGCCCGCAAAAGCGGACAGAGAACGGTAACTTTGGGGAGAACGGGGTTCCCCCAAGCGACCTGCATTATCTTAACGAGCAGTGCCTTTTTACTCCGTTTTTTCAAAACGCCGCAAAAAGTCCTCGTTAGGGGAACCCCTAATACCCCCTGCAAGAAAGGAAAAACCTATGCACGAATTACTTTTCTTTATAATCGGCTTGCTGCTGGGCGGCATCATCGCACTCCTTGCGATGTGCCTTGTGCAGATGATCCGCAGCAGCGACACACAAATAAGCAGAAGGGACGGTGATGACAAATGAAGCGGACGGTCAAAAAACAGTTTTGGCTCTCCCGTGACGAAGCGCAGGAGTTGCAGAAGAAAGCCAAGCGCACCTGCCTGTCCGAGGCGGCGCTGTTCCGCCTTTTGGTGCGCGGCTTTGAGCCGAAGGAAAAGCCGGACGACCGGTTCTACGACGTGATGCGGCAGCTCTCCGCCATCGGAAACAACCTGCACCAGATCACGGTCAAGGCGAACGCCCTCGGCTTCCTCGATATGCAGAAGCTGAACGCCGAAGCGGAGCGCTGGCACAGCTTTCAGGCAGATGTGGAACGGCAGTTCCTCCGTCCCGAAAAGAGCGACCTCAAATGGCAGTAAGCAAGCTCTGGCCGGTCACGGTTCGCCTTGCGACCGTGCTCGACTATGCCGCTAACCCGGAGAAAACCACCAAAGCAAAATCCAAGTACAGCAACGCCGACTATCAGGCGCTGCGGGATGTGGTCAACTATGTGAAGGACGGCAAAAAAACCGAGCAGGAGCTGTTCTGTCAGGGCATCAACTGCAACCCGTCAACCGCCCGTGAGCAGTTCGTTACGGTCAAGGAGCAGTTCGACAAGCCGGACGGCATCCAAGCCTACCACGGCTATCTCAGCTTCAAGGAAACCGACATCACGCCGGAGCTGGCGCAGCATATCGGGATGGAGTTTGCCAATTCCGTTTGGGGCAAACGGCATCAGGTGCTTGTCACGACCCACTTAAACACCGAGCATCTGCACTGCCACTTCGTCATCAACTCCGTGTCCTTTGTGGACGGTAAACGCTGCCGGGAAACCTCGTGGTTCAAGTTCTACAAGGAAGCCGACCGTATCTGCGAGAAGTACGGGATCAGCACCATCAAGGAGCCGGAGCGTTATCACGATGCAAAGCACCTGACGATGAAGGACAAGGCCGGTATGCCTACAAGATATAATCTCGCCCGTTCCGCTCTTGATGAAGCCATAGCGATGAGCCACAACCTCAAGCAGTTTGAATACCGCCTGTCCGAGATGGGCTATGCCTTCGGTTGCAACCCGAAGCGGAAATACTGGACGATCAAGGGCAAGGGCGACGAGCGTCCCATCCGGCTCTACCGCCTCGGCGATGAGTATACCAAGGATCGAATTACCCAGCGGCTCATTGAGAACCGGGACAGCATCGACTTCGTGCCGTTCCAGCCCAAGAGCTGCCGACCGAAGCAATACCGGCTCACAACCCGGAGCGACAGAATTGGAAGGATGGGCGGTCTGTACGGGCTGTACCTCTACTATTGCTACCGGCTCGGCTATCTGCCGAGGTACAGGGCAGGACAACAGAACAACGCAAGAGTTCACTACCTTTTCAAAGAGGATTTAATGAAGATAGACGAACTCACCAAACAGGTCACGCTGCTCGGAAAGCACCACATCGGCACAAGCGAGCAGCTTTTCTCATACAAGCGCTCGGTGGAGGAACAGATCAAGACCCTGACTGCCGACAGAACGCATCTCCGAAATGAAATACGAAAAGTGAACAGAACAGATGCAGAGCTGTCACAGGCAAGGACGAGCATCTCGGCTCTCTCCGAGAAGCTGAAAGAACTCCGCAGGGAGGTCAAACTCTGCGAGGACATTGCCGTCCGCTCCAAGGTCATCGAGGAAAAGGTCGGCGCAGTCCGTGCAGAGGAAGAAAAATCAAAACGAAAGGAGAACCGCAACTATGAACAACGGCGGTGATGCGGCGGAACAGATCGTCAGGCTTTCGCTTGAAGGCTTTGAGGTCGCCGCAAAACTCACAGGCTCGGCGGCAAAGAATGTCGCCCTGCTGCTGGTGTCCGTGCTGAAGCAGGAACAGCAGACCAAAGGTAAGGCACGGCTCACCAATATGATCCGGTCGGGAAAGGAACTCAAGGTCTTTTCTCTGCCGCAGAAGGACATTCAGAAGTTTACCGAGCAGGCAAAACGCTACGGCGTACTGTATTGCCTGCTGCGGGACAAAAACACAAGGGCGGGCGATGCACCGGTGGATATTATCGCCCGTGCCGAGGACGCTTCCAAAATACAGCGGATCTGCGACCGCTTTGAACTCGGCAAGATCGACAAGGCGGGGGTCGTTTCCCAAGCGGAAAAGGACAAGGCAGACAGGGACGCCGTGGCGAAGGAAGTCCCTACCAAGACAAGGGGCGAGATCATCGTGGAGCAGGCAATGGGTGATCCCGTGCAGAAAGAAGGGCAGTCCCACCAAAACCCTACGGTCGCAAAGACGGAAAAAAGCCCTCCGTCCGAGCGAAGCTCAACGATTGGAGGTTCAAATGCTGACCGGGGTACAGCAAAGCAGGCAGACAAAAAGCCTTCCGTGCGGGAAAAGCTGGAACGCTACAAGGCGGCTGTAAAGGCTGATAAGGAAGCAGACCGCACCGAGCCTTCGATTGCCAAAGAAAGACCGAAAGCACCCGAACCGTCCCGACAGACGGTTCACCGTCAACCGAAAAGAACCAAAAAACCGAAAGAGAGGTAATCAACTGTGACCAACAATTTCAATCCCAAGAAGTCCGGCGCTGCGGAAAGACCGCAGCTTTCTCCGGAGGAATACGTCGCCAAGAAAAAGGCGGAGAAGGACGCCGTATATCAGATGATCGACGATGCGGCGACCGAGATCGTCAATGCCCCTGAAAAGTTCCGGGGCTATCTGGACACACAGGCACGAATGGATCGCTACTCTGCCGCCAACGCTCTGCTCATTTATAAGCAGCAGCCGCAGGCGACTCAGCTCAAGGATTTTCGTGACTGGCAGGAGGACGGCGTGAAGGTCAACAAGGGTGCTAAGAGCCTGTCCATCCTCGAACCCGTGGAGTACACCAAGAACGATGGCTCTACCGGTATTGCCTACAATGTTAAGAAGGTGTTCGATGTGGCACAGACCAGCGGCAAGAAGCCTGCTGCACCCACCCTTGACCGTGACCCCCGAAAACTTGTGGCGATTATGCTTGATACGGCTCCCATTGATGTGAGCACCGTGGAGGAGCTGCCTTCTCCCAATATGGGAGCGTTCTATAAGAACGAGGATCAGACCCTTTATATCAAGCGGGACATTGGGGACAGCGTTGCACTCTGCCAGTGCGTGGCACAGGAGCTTGGACACGCTCAGCTTGCAATGAACTGCGAAGCATACAGCCGCAGAGATATGGGCTTCTCTGCCGTTTGCGTCGGTTATATGCTCTGCCGCAAGTTCGGAGTGGATGTGAAGAACTTCGCCATTGACCGCATCCCGGAAGAACTGGCGGGCAAGTCCCCCAAGGAAATTCGTGCGGAGCTTTCCAAGACCCGTTCTGCGATGAGCGAGATCGGCTCCCGTGTGTCGGAGGAAATCTACCGCCGCCGTGCAGAGAGAAGCAAGGAACAGGAAAGATGAGGTGCATCAGATGAAAGAGGAACGCTATCACGTCGCCTTGGACGATTACGAACACGGGATTATCATCCGCTCCCTGAACGACACCAAGACCGAGCTGAAAAACAGAGGCAAGACCACCGACGCAGTGGACGACCTCATCATCAAGTTCGGCTATGCCCCAAAGAAAAAGTTCAAGGTGGTTGAGAGAAAGGACTGCTCCTGCCGTGAATCAAGGTAACGACCGGCGGGCGGCGGTCATCCTCTCCCTTATCGGTATCATTCCCGTGGTATGGCTCGGACTTCTCATCGCTCCGTCCGTCAAGGGCGGGTTGCCGGAGATATTGACGAGCCTGATGAACGCGATGAACGACCCGTTCCATATCGAGCTTTGCGAGGACAGTGTAAAAGCTGTCCTCGTTTTGCTTCTCTGCTACGGAATGGGCGTCGGCATCTACTTCTCCACACGCAGGAACTACCGCAGGCGGGAGGAACACGGCTCGGCAAAATGGGGCAGCGCCAGTGCCGTGAACAAAAAGTACGCACAGCAGCCCAAGAGCGAAAACAAGCTGCTGACGCAGAATGTGGCAATCGGGCTGAACGCCAAGAAACACCGCCGAAACCTCAACACGCTGGTAATCGGCGGTTCAGGTGCCGGCAAGACGAGGTTTTTCTGCAAGCCGAATCTGATGCAGTGCTGTCGCAATTCCTATTTCGTGCTTGACCCCAAAGGGGAGATCGTTCGAGATGTGGGCGAGCTGCTGTCACAGAAAGAGTATGAAGTCCGGGTGCTTGACCTGATCTCTATGGAAAAGAGCCATTGCTACAATCCCTTCGTCTATCTGCAAAGCGACAACGACATCCAACGGCTTGTCACCAATCTGTTCAAGGCGACCACGCCGAAGGGCAGTCAATCCAATGATCCCTTTTGGGACACCTCGGCTTCCATGCTGCTGTCGGCGCTGGTTTACTACCTTCACTATGAAGCGCCGGAGGACGAGCAGAACTTTGCAATGGTCATGGAGATGCTCCGTGCCGGCGCAATCGAAAACGAGGAGGATTCCAGACCAACGCCGCTGGATTACCTGTTTGCCGACTTGGAGATGGACAGGCCCGACCATATTGCCTTGAAGTATTATCGCTCCTATCACGCAGGCTCGGCTAAGACACTCAAGAGTATTCAGATCACCCTTGCCGCAAGGCTTGAAAAGTTCAACTTGGAGAGTTTGGCGGCACTGACCTGTACCGACGAGCTTGACCTTGCTTCTATGGGCGAAAAGAAAGTGGCACTGTTCGCTATTATCCCGGACAACGATTCGAGCTTCAATTTCTTGGTCAGCATCCTTTATACCCAGCTATTTCAGCAGCTTTTCTTTTCCGCTGACCATATTCACGGCGGCGCATTGCCGATTCCCGTTCACTTTCTGATGGATGAGTTTGCCAATGTCAGTCTGCCGGATGACTTTGACAAGATACTGTCCGTTATGCGCTCCCGTGGCGTGTCGGTCAGTATCATCTTGCAGAACTTGGCGCAGTTAAAAGCCCTGTTTGAAAAGCAATGGGAGTCCATCGTCGGCAACTGCGACGAGTTTCTGTATCTCGGCGGCAATGAGCAAAGTACCCACAAGTATGTGTCGGAGCTGCTGGGCAAATCGACCATCGACACCAACACCTACGGCAAAAGCTCAGGACGCAGCGGCAATTACAGCACCAACTACCAAATCAGCGGCAGAGAGCTTCTCACGCCCGACGAGGTGCGTATGCTGGACAACCAATACGCCATCCTTTTTATCCGTGGCGAGCGTCCGGTGCTTGATTTCAAGTACGACATCCTGAAGCATCCGAATGTGGCGTTGACCGCAGACGGGAAAGCCGGCGTTTATCAGCACGGTGCTGTCAGGAGCGACATTGCGACCATCGAGGTCACATACCTCGATCCCAAAACCCTGCCCGACACGGAAGTGTCGGAAACCGATTATGTGTTACTGTCCGATGAGGACTTTGACGAAAACCAATCTTCAAAATAACGGAGGAAACGAATATGAACATCTTTAAGAAAGACACCGAAAAGCATACCAACAAGCTCCCTATGACCGGCAAGGTCAGAAAGGGCTTCCGCATCTACTGCACCGCCATTATGGGCGCTGCGCTCATTCTCGGCACCTCGGTCACGGCATTCGCTGCCGGCGACCCCATCACCGTCGTCAACAACCTGTCCAGCTTCATCTTCGGGCTGATTCGAGCCATCGGTCTTATCCTGCTGGGCTTCGGCGTGGTGCAGGTCGGCTTGTCCCTCAAGTCCCACGACCCGTCCCAGCGAGCCAACGGCTTTCTGACCCTTGCGGGCGGCGTCATCATTACCTTTGCCAAGGAGATCCTCGACCTGATCGTCGGCTGAGCAAACCCTACCGTGGGGCTTTCCCGGACTTTCGGGGACGCCCCGATTCTTTGAAAGGAGGTGCTTTTCGTGAGCGACAACTGGGTCGTACAGAACCTTGAAAACGCATTGGAAACCTGGAATGAAAAATTAGCCGAGATCTGGCAGCTCATCACGACAACGCCGCAGGACTTCAAGGGCGGCGGGATTTGGGGCGTGATCGTCAATATCAATGGTGCGGTGCAGGCAATCGGGCTTGCCCTGCTTGTGCTGTTCTTCGTTGTGGGCGTGGTAAAGACCTGCGGATCGTTTACGGAGGTCAAGAAGCCGGAACACGCCCTGAAGCTCTTTATACGCTTTGCCATTGCCAAAGGAGCCATCACCTACGGTATGGAACTGATGCTTGCCCTGTTCAACATCGTGCAGGGGACGATCTCTACTATTATGAGTTCGGCGGGCTTTTCTTCGCCGCAACAGACAACGCTGCCGGCTGAAATGATCACCACCATCGAGGACTGCGGCTTCTTTGAATCAATCCCACTATGGGCGGTGACGCTCATCGGTGGGCTGTTTATCACCGTGATGTCCTTCATCCTCATTATGACCGTGTACGGGCGCTTCTTTAAGCTGTATATGTATACGGCGCTTGCGCCCATCCCCCTGTCTACCTTTGCCGGTGAGCCTTCGCAGAATGTGGGCAAGTCCTTCATCAAAAGCTACTGTGCTGTTTGCTTGGAGGGCGCAGTCATTGTGTTGTCCTGCATCATCTTCTCCCTGTTTGCATCCTCGCCGCCCGTGGTCAATCCCGATGCAGCGGCGGTCACGCAGGTGTGGAGCTATGTGGGAGAGCTGCTCTTTAATATGCTCGTCCTCGTAGGCGCAGTCAAGATGAGCGACCGCATTATCCGTGAGATGATGGGGCTGTAAGGAGTGTGCAATGAAACGAAACACAAAAATCTATTCACCCTTCAAGGGATACACCCTTGAGGACTGCGATTGCAGATACTGTCTTTACTACGGCGGCAAACGCAGGCGGAGGGTTCTCTGCCTTGCCGATGTGTGCGTCTGCAAAAGCGAAATTGAGGAAGCACGCCGCCGGGAAAGGAAAAGACGATGAACCAAGACGAATTACAAAACACCGTCCTGTGCGGCGATGCGCTGGAGATGCTGAAAAGGCTTCCTGACGAGTACGTACAGATGTGCGTCACCAGCCCTCCCTACTACGGGCTTCGTGACTACGGTGCCGAGGGACAGATCGGCTGTGAACAAACGCCGCTTGAATATATAGACCGCCTGACCGAAATCTTCCGTGAGGTGCGCCGTGTGCTGAAAAGCAACGGGACACTTTGGCTGAACATTGCCGACAGCTACGCCGGAAGCGGCAAGGGCGTTTGGAGCAAAAGCCTTGCCGAACGCCCCAAAAGCAAACAGACCTACCACAGCCTCAATACCGATGAGAACGCCGCACTCCCAAAGAAATGGGACGGCATTAAGGAAAAGGATATGATCGGCATCCCATGGCAGCTTGCCTTTGCACTTCGTGCGGACGGCTGGTATCTGCGGAGCGATATTATCTGGCAGAAGCCTAACTGCCTGCCGGAGGCTGTGAAAGACAGGCCGACCAAATCCTATGAGCATATCTTCCTGCTCTCCAAATCGCCCCACTACTACTACGATACTGCGGCGATCTCCGAGCCGGTCGCACCGGTCACGGTGGAGCGCAACAAGCGGGCGGTCAGCGATAGGACGAAATACGCAAAGGGTGTCGGCGGCGCAAAGCCGCAGGCGCTCTTTCTGCCCCGTTCCCACAGCGATATGCCAACAAAGCGCAACAAGCGGGATGTGTGGAGCGTCAGCACCAATTCCCACAGGGGTTACGGACACTTCGCCATGTACCCCGAACGGCTGATCGAGCCGTGCATTTTGGCAGGCTCGCCGGAGCAGGGGCTTGTCCTTGACCCGTTCTTCGGCAGCGGCACGACGGGAGCCGTGTGCAAGCGTCTCTCCCGCCGCTATCTCGGCATCGAGCTGAACCCCGAATACTGCGAGACAGCAAAAACAAGAATCCAACAGACGAAGGAGGAACTGTATCTTGGAAGTAAAAATCAACCGTGAAATACGCAACTACACGGAAGCGATGTTCTTTGGACTGTCCCTCAGACAGTTCATTTTTTCTGTCCTTGCCTGCGGCGTTGCGGTGGGCGTGTATTTCCTGCTCAAGCCCCATTTCGGCACAGAAACGGTATCGTGGATGTGCATTTTAGCCGCCGCACCCTTTGCGGCGCTGGGTTTTATTAAGTACAACGGAATGACCGCAGAGAAGTTTGTGTGGGCGTGGATCAAATCGGAGTTTCTGCTGCCGAAGAAGCTCGTATTCCGCTCCACCAACACCTATTTTGAGCTGATGAGGCCCGGTATGGAACTCAAAAAGAAGGAGGTATTGAAAGCCAATGATTAAAACACTGAGTATCCTGCTCAAGCAGGACAAGGAACGCTTCGTCGTACCCAAGGGCGTACAGGATGTCATTCCCGTCAAAGCGATTTACGATGATGGCATCTTTCAGGTGGGCAGGGACAAGTTCACCAGATCCTTCAAGTTCACCGACATCAACTATGCCGTCGCCAGCCGTGAGGACAAGGAGGCGATGTTCCTCGAATACTCCGAGCTGCTGAATTCCTTTGACAGCGGGGCGACCACCAAGATCACCATCAACAACCGCCGCCTGAACCGGCTGGACTTTGAGAAGACCATCCTTATGCCCCTCAAGGGCGACGCCCTCGACGAGTACCGGGAGGAATACAACAAAATGCTCCTTGAGAGAGCGACGGGCGCAAACGCCTACACACAGGAGAAGTATATCACCATCTCCGTGAACAAGAAGAATGTGGAGGAAGCAAGAAGCTATTTTGCCCGTGTGGGCGCAGACCTGATCGCCCACTTTGGCAGGCTTGGCAGCAAGTGCGTGGAGATGGAAACCGACGAACGCCTCCGCATTTTCCATGACTTCTACCGTGCGGGCGAGGAAACCAGCTTCCGCTTTGATATGAAGGAAACCCGCAAAAAGGGACACGACTTCAAGGACTTCATCTGCCCCGACTCGATGGAGTTTGAAAAGGACTATTTCAAGATCGGGGAACGCTACGGCAGGGTGCTGTTCCTGCGTGAGTATGCGTCGTATATCAAGGACGCTATGGTGGCGGAGCTGACCGACCTCAACCGCAACCTGATGCTGTCTATTGATGTAGTTCCCGTCCCCACCGACGAAGCCGTCCGGGAAGCGGAAAACCGTTTGCTGGGCGTGGAAACCAATGTGACCAACTGGCAGCGCAGGCAGAACTCCAACAACAACTTCTCCGCACAGGTTCCCTATGACCTTGAACAGCAGCGCAAGGAAATGAAGGAATTTCTCGATGACCTGACCACCCGTGACCAGCGTATGATGTTCGCCGTCCTTACGATGGTACACACGGCGGACAGCAAGGAGCAGCTCGACAGCGACACCGAAGCCCTGCTGACCACCGCAAGAAAGCACCTTTGCCAGTTCGGGGTGCTGAAGTTCCAGCAGCTTGACGGACTGAATACGGTGATGCCCTTCGGTACTCGGAAGATCGACACCTTCCGCACCCTCACCACCGAGAGCCTTGCGGTGTTTATCCCATTCCGGGTGCAGGACATCTACCACGAGAACGGCATTTACTATGGGCAGAATGTCATTTCCAAAAATATGATCATTGCCGACCGCAGGCAGCTTCTCAACGGCAACGAGTTTATCCTCGGCGTGTCGGGCGGCGGCAAGTCCTTTGCCGCAAAGGGCGAGATCATCAATCAGATGCTCTCCGGCAATGCGGATATTATCATCATCGACCCCGAACGGGAGTATTCACAGCTTGTAAAGGCAATGGGCGGCGAGATCATCAACATCTCCGCCACCTCTCCCACCCACATCAATGCGATGGATATGAACCGGGAGTACGGCGACGGCGCAAACCCCGTCATCCTGAAATCCGAGTTCATTATGTCCCTGTGTGAGCAGCTCATCGGCGGCAACAACCTTGGTGCAGTGCAGAAATCCATCATCGACCGCTGCACGGCAAGCGTTTACCGCACCTATCAGCAGAACGACTACAAGGGCGAGGTCCCCACCTTGCAGGACTTCCGGGCGGAGCTGCTCAAACAATCCGAGCCGGAGGCACAGGAGATCGCCCTTGCCATCGAGCTGTTTACCAACGGCTCTTTGAACACCTTTGCCAAGCACACCAATGTGGACACCGACAACCGGCTCATCTGCTACGACATCCTTGACCTCGGCAAGCAGCTTATGCCCATCGGGATGCTGGTGGTATTGGATTCCATCCTCAACCGCATTACACAGAATCGTGCAAAGGGCAAAAATACCTTCATCTTCATTGACGAAATCTATCTCCTGTTCCAGCACGAATACAGTGCCAACTTCCTATTCACGCTTTGGAAGCGAGTGCGCAAGTACGGTGCTTATGCGTCCGGCATTACGCAGAATGTGGACGACCTCTTGCAGAGCCATACGGCGAGAACGATGCTTGCAAACTCCGAGTTCATCATTATGCTCAATCAGGCGTCCACCGACCGCATTGAGCTGGCAAAGCTTCTGAACATCTCGGACACCCAGCTTTCGTATATCACCAATGTGGACGCAGGACACGGACTCATCAAGGTCGGCTCCAGCCTTGTACCATTTGCCAACAAGTTCCCCAAAAACACAAAGCTCTACAAGCTGATGACCACCAAATTATCCGACATTGCGAATTGACTAAGCGGGCAACAAAGAAAGGAAATCCAATGAAAAAGACAATTTCAATCATTCTCATTGCGGTGTTTGCTGCCGTCCTCAGCGCAAGCACCTATTTTATTGTCCGTCACAACAAGGAGGCAGACAAGCAGGCAGAATTATATCACAACCTTGCCTCCGTGGTGGAGGCCGCAGCGCAGACGGACGCTGAAACGGAAACCGCCGAGCCGATTCCGTATTCCGAGGAAAAGACGCTGCTGCCGGAGCTTGCCGAGCTGTTCGGACAGAACGGCGATTTGGTGGGCTGGATCAGCATTGCGGATACCAACATCAACTATCCCGTGATGCAGTCTGTAAACGAGCCGAACTTCTACCTGAAGCACGGCTTTGACAAGGAATACTCCGAGTACGGCTGTCCCTATGTGCAGGAGGACTGCGATGTGCTAAAGCCCTCTGACAACCTTGTTATCTACGGGCATCACATGAAAAACGGCTCTATGTTCGCGCATCTCGACAAATTCAAGAGCGAGAGCTTTTGGAGCAAGCATAAGACCATTGCTTTTAACACGCTGACGGACAGGCAGAAGTATGAGATCGTTGCCGTGTTCCGCACGGTGGTCTACACCGACAGCCCCGACGCTTTCAAGTATTACCGCTTCGTGGATGCGGGAAATGCCAACGAGTTTGACAGCTTCATTGCCAAGTGCAAGGAGCTATCCTTCTACGACACCGGCGTGACCGCCGCATATGGCGATAAACTCATTACCCTGTCCACCTGCGAGTACAGCCGCAACAACAGCCGCCTTGTGGTGGTGGCAAAGCGTATAGTAGAGGGCGGTGATGCGGATGCTGCCCAGACTCACGCCGAAGCAGCGGCAGAAAGCCAACGCCTTGATTAAACGCCTGTGCGCCAACTATGACGGCGGCAACTGTCTTGTGCTGGATGACGGCGAGCCTTGCGTCTGTGTGCAGAGCATTTCCTATTCGCTGCTCTGCAAGTATTTCCGCAATGCCGTTTTGCCGGCAGAGCCGATGCTGGAGGCTAATATTCTCGGCACACGCCTTGAAAGGTGCGTGTCCTGCGGTGCGCCTATCCTCAAGAAAGGCAACCGCAAGAAATACTGCGACAGGTGCGCCGTAAGAGCCTACAAAAAGCAGCAGGCGGAATACGCCCGCAGGAAACGGGCAGAGTCGAAAAATAGAGGCTGAGAAAGTCAGTCACAGCAAGGCTTTTCAGCTCCCGCACTTTGGGGGGCAAGGTGTTGATACCTTTGCCCCTCTTTTTCAATTCAGGGGCGTTTTGATGCGCCCCGGAAAGGAGGGAAAATGCCTAAAATCAAAACAAGAGATGTGGTGAAAGGCACGATCAAGAAGATAGACAAGGCGGCGATTGCTGCCGACCGGATGCGCTCCGCCTATGTGCAGACCAAGGAGAAGGCGGAACACGCCACCCATCCCGAAGAACACAGCGCAGAGGAATACGCCTCCGGCCGCATCGAGGGCGGCGTAGACCGCATGACCCACGAAGCGGCGCATCAGTTCGATAAGCAGGGACGCAAGGGGCTGGCTGAAACCAAGCGGAATGTATCCAAGGCAAAGGACAGCATCAGGCAGTTCAAAGAGAAACGGGCGGCAGAATCGTTGAAACGGCAGTCTGTCCGTGCTTCCGGCAATAAGACTATTAAGACGGTGGAGCAGACGGAAAAGACCGTCAAGCAATCTGCCCGTTCTGCCGGAAAGAAAACGGTCAAGACCGCAGGCAAAGGTACGGCGAAAGCGGCGCAGAAATCGGTCAAGACCACTAAGACCGCCATTAAAACCACCCGGCAGGCGGCAAAGACGGCACAGAAAACCGCACAGGCGACCGTGAAAGCCACACAGAAAGCGGCACAGGCCGCCAAAGCCGCAGCCAAGGCGACCGCCGCCGGTGTGAAGGCCGCTGTCAAAGCAACCGTTGCGGCGGTCAAGGCGATCATAGCGGCAGCAAAAGCATTGGTAGCGGCCATTGCCGCAGGTGGCTGGGTCGCCGTTGTGGTTATCATTGTCATCTGCCTGATTGCCTTGATTTGCGGTTCTGTGTTTGGGATATTCTTCTCCGGCGAGGATTCCGGTACGGGACAGTCCATGCGGACAGCCGTGCAGGAGATCAACACGGATTACGACAACCAGCTGTTGGAGATACGAAACGGCACTTCCTATGACACACTGGAAATGTCGGGAAGCCGTGCTGTGTGGAAGGAAGTCCTTGCGGTTTACTCGGTCAAGGTCAATACCGATCCCGACGAGCCGATGGAGGTTGCCACGATGGACGACACCAAAAAGCAGCTTCTCAAGGATATATTTTGGGAGATGAACAGCATATCGTCACGGACAGAAAGCAATTCTGAAACGGTCATCACCGAAACCGATGACGGTAACGGAAATATCGTGCAGACCGAAACCACCGAAACGAGAACCACGCTGTATATCACCGTGTCGCATAAGACGGTGGAGGAAATGGCTGACCAATACGGCTTCAATGAAGAACAGCGAGAGTATCTTGCGGAGCTGCTGGAGGACAAGAACAACTCCCTTTGGGCGGCTGTCCTCTACGGCATCCATTACAGCGATGATCAGATCGTGACCGTTGCCTTGTCGCAGGTGGGCAATGTGGGCGGTGAGCCTTACTGGTCTTGGTACGGCTTCGGGAGCCGTGTGGAGTGGTGTGCCTGCTTCGTGAGCTGGTGCGCCAACGAGTGCGGCTATATTGAAACCGGCGTAATTCCGAAATTTGCAGGCTGCGTCAACGGCGTTCAATGGTTCAAAGACCGTGGACAGTGGATCGACGGCTCTGCTGAGCCTGTTTCCGGAATGATTATCTTCTTTGACTGGGACAACAAGGGCAGCTCCGGTCCGCAAGACGGGCAGTCCGACCATGTAGGCATTGTGCAGAAGGTTGAAAACGGCATCGTCTATACCGTGGAGGGTAACTCAGGCGATAGCTGCCGTGTCAATCAGTACAGCGTAGGGCATTATGAGGTGCTTGGGTACGGAGTGCCTCAGTATTAGCCTGCACGGTATTGCGCGAAAAGAGGGAAATGGCTGCCTGCGAGGGCAGCCAATACATACCCTGATGTGAGGAAAATGCGACAATTCGTTAAAACCAACGTCCGTGTGGGCTTGCTTTTATTCGGATATTCGTATATAATGTATCGTGTTGAGTATTATCCATGCGGAGGTGCGGTATGAACGGGATCAAGGGCTATATCTCCATTCGGGAGGCGTCCTACCGTTGGGGCGTGTCAGAGCGGCGGGTCAACCAATATTGCGCCGAGGGGCGGATCCCCGGCGCGTCCCGGTTCGGGCGCTCATGGGCAATCCCGGAAAATGCAGAGAAACCGTCCGACCCTCGCAGGAAGGCCACGGAAGGAGGCGGTGGATATGATCTCCGATGAAACCGCATACCGACGGTATCTTGACGGAGAGCAAAAAGCTGCCGACCTGTTGGTGGAACGCTACGGCGATGCGCTGACACTTTACATCAACGGATACATCAAGGATATTCATGAGGCGGAGGATCTGATGATCGAGGCCTTTTCACAGCTTTTCGCAAAGGAGCGGCCGATTGAGGGTGTGGGCAGTTTTAAGGCATATCTTTACAAAACCGCTCGTCACCTTGCGATTCGACATAAGCAGAAACACCGTCTTGCATTTCTGCGCCTGGATGAGTTGGACTTTGAGCCGCAAAGCAACACCCTGATCGATACCGATCTACTTCGCAGCGAACGAGACCGCCAGCTTTATGATGCGCTTGAAAAGCTGAAAGCAGAATACCGGGAAGCACTCTTTCTTGTCTATTTTGAAGATATGAGCTACCGCGATGCGGCAACGGTCATGAACAAAAGTGAGAGCCAGATCACAAAACTGGTCTACCGTGGAAAACAAAGCCTGAAAGTAATTTTGGAGCAGGAGGGATTTACTTATGCGGACAAGTGAGGAGCGTGCCCGCCTGATCCACAGGCGGACAGCGGAAATTAAACAAGAGCATCGAAAAAAGAAACAACAAGGGCTATATGCGGTCTGCATGGCGGCCTGCCTGTTTTTGGTGATCGGCATCGGTGCAATGATGCCGGGATTGATGAGGAACGCAGCGGACGGAAGCATCGTCCATTCTTCAGGAACGGCAAGCCTGATAGGAAGCCATGCCGCACTTGGCTATATCATGATGGGGCTGTTGGCATTTTTCCTTGGAGTTTGCGTGACGGTTCTTTTATACCGTCTGCATCGGAGATGTGAACGACAGAAGCAGGAGGATGCCGGAGATGGAGAACTTTGAACTCATTGATAACCTTTTTCAGATCACGGTGTTGCTCTGCGCCTGTGTCGCTGCCGGTATTCTTGCCATTCGGTACAGGAACCGTAGCCTCCTGATTTTATCTCTCGCCTATGCCTGCTTTGCCATGGGGACGATATACTATGTGCTGTATCTGGTCATCATTGGTATCTGGCCGCAGGTATTTTATGTGGCGGAGATCTCATGGCTGGCTGCGTGGCTTTTCTACCTGTCCGCACAGATTTTGCGAACGGAGGGGATGAAGTGCCGCTTTTCGCTCCCTGCCGGAGCCGCGGCTGCGTTCATTGCAGCGGTTGCTTTTCTCGACCACGATTTTGGCCCGTCTTATTTTGTTTCCGCACTGTTTGCGCTCACGGCAGGCGCGATCATGTATCTCTCGGTATCTCATATACAAAACGGCAGCTTGTACCGAAAAAGAGACTTTTTTATGATCATCTGCGTTATGTTGCAGGTGTTGTTATATTTGGTTTCTGACTTCACGCACGACTACACGCGCTTTCAGCTCTACTACGCTGTAGACCTTGCGCTGACGTTATCCATGGCGGCGCTGCTGCCTCTGACGCTGCGGGAGGTGAAGCAGGCTTGACCTATATTGAAAATATTTTCCTCTGCCTTGCGCTTCCGCTGATCTTATCCCTGTTTTTCATGAAGGGGCGCGTTCGGCGCTATGCGCTGTTTTTGACCGTCGGTATGGCCGTTTGCCTGCTCAGCGCCTATGTCAGCAGCTTCTTCATGGGGCAATATGGAGTGGATGGCACCGTTGCCGCTATCGAGATCACGCCCGTATGTGAAGAAGTCATGAAACTGCTGCCACTGCTGTTTTTCTATCTGATTTTTGAGCCGGAGCCGAAAGAGATGCCGGCGGCAGCCATCGCCATCGCCGTTGGTTTTGCTACCTTTGAAAACGTCTGCTATCTGACGGAAAACGGCGCGGCCAATTTCAATTTTCTGCTGATTCGCGGGATCTCTGCCGGAGCACTGCATATTCTCTGTGGCGTTTTTTCCGGCTTCGGTGTTTCCTATGTGTTTCGCCGTCACTGGCTGGCAGCAACCGGCACCGTGGGCATTCTTGGAGCCTGCATCGGTTTCCATGCCATCTATAATCTGCTCATCACGGCGGACGGTGCATGGAAAACGGCGGGATACCTCTTTCCGTCGCTGCTCCTCCTCTGCCTATACGCAGCAAAGCAACTGCTGCCAAGGCAGAACATTTCCTTTGAATAAGTACAGATTACGCGCGCAGAGCCGTTCCAAATTCGGGGCGGCTCTATTTTTTTGAATTTTTTTCGATTTTGGGTGGAAGGATTTTGGATTTCATGTCTTTTAGGAAGTAGAAGGTCGTTGATTGACCTTGGGAACAAAAAGCGAAAGGAGACATTGACAATGACCAGCAGAACGGAGCGCCGGGTTCGGGAGATCCGGCGACGGGCGAGGCAATACAGGAAGCGGCACGAAAGGCGCGTGCTTTCCACCTTAAGCGTGTGCAGTCTGCTTCTCTTTGCCGGGATCGGTATTCTTTTGCGGAAGGTACAGTCAGGTGGCGTCCCCACCGTGACAGACAGCTATGGCTCTGTGCTGCTGCGAGGAGGCGCAAGCGCGTACATTGTTGTCGGCATCGCCGCCTTTGTGGTGGGGGTGACAGTGACCATGATCTGCATCCGGCTGAAAAACAAATCAAAAGACCGTACAGTCAGTACGGAAGAAAGGGAGGACTAAATGAAATTGAAAAAACGGATATTAAGTCTGCTGCTCTGCGGCGCAATGCTCTTTTCCCTCTGCTCTCAATCCGTGTTGGCCGAGGAGAATGGGCAGGCGGGCGGCGTTACAATAGGCACAAGCGGCCTGTGCGAACACCACCCGGAGCATAACGCGGACTGCGGCTACACGGCGGGAACGGCGGGAACACCCTGCGTCCGCGAACACACCGCAGATTGCTATGAGGAAGTAACCAACTGCGTCCATGAACATGACGAGGACTGTTACCCGGAGGAAAGTGTTTCTGGCAATGAAGCGACCCCGTCCGGCGCACAGAAGCGGGAGCCGACCGAATGTACCCATGCGTGCAGCGAGCAAAGCGGGTGTATCACAAAGGAACTGAACTGCCAGCATGAGCATGACGATGAGTGCGGCTACTCCCCCGCAGCCGAGGGGACCCCCTGCGGATATGTCTGCGAGCTATGCGGCGCGGGAGATAATACTCCGTCCAATGCGGAGGCCGTCACCGTGGCAAGCGTACAGGCCATGATCAACGCTTTACCGAGTGCCGAGGCAATTACAGAGGAGAACGCTGAGGAAGTCAAGGCGCAGCTTGAGGCCATCGACGAGGCGAAGGAGAAGCTCTCCGACGAGGAAATCGATGAGCTGGATATGACCCGGTATGCGGAAGCTGCCGCTGCATTGGGGGCGCTGGCTGCGCCAATGCTATTGGCTAATGATTCGCCTGACGAGCAGTTTTCCCTCACCCCCGGCATCACCTACTGGTTCGACCTGCCTGGGACGGAGATTCCGGGCGAGAAAAACGACAATCTGCCGGACAAGTCCCTCCACTGGGTTCCCTTTACCTATGTGGGGACGATTAACGCCTATTCCCGCTCCTCAGAAGGTATAAGCACTGAAGATGCGGTAACGCCTTACAACCACAGCCTGTTTATTGCGGACTACAATGTAACGCATACGGTAAGCTGGGATGACTTAAATACTGCGAGTCTGATTTTCGGTAAAAATTATGCCAGCTACGGCGTGGACTATACCCTGCGCGCACCGTCTGTGGGAAGTGGTTATACAGGTTCGGGCGATTCCGAACGCGGCACGCCGTCAAATAATGAATGGGACACGATGCTGAACAAGAACAGCGGATATGTCAAAAACTGGAATACAAAGTATTCGTGGGGGCAGGATACTTCTTCTGACAGCGCGTCGCGCCGGGCGTACCGTGGGTGCTATTCGGCCCGCCTCTGGGATTGGAACTTCTCGTCCAATCGGCTCGAGTTCCTCGGTTTCCGCCCCGTCCTTGAAGTCCTGAACCCTGACACACTGGGCTCTGACGGACTGAAGGTCGTTACCCTTGACCTGAACGGCGGCAAGCTGGGCGGCAGCTCCGAGGCTATTCAAATCATCGTGAAAAACGGCAGCAAGTTTACCGCGCCTGCGTCCGGCGGTTTGACCCGCCCGGACGGGGATGCAGGAAGTTTCTTTATGTGGCTTGACGGCAATGGCAAATCCTACGAACCCGGCGACAGCGTTCCTGCTGATGTGACGGAACTGACGGTGCAGTGGACAGCCCCGACCTACGCCGTAACCTTGAATACGAACGGCGGCACGATCAACAGCGGCAATGTCACCGGATACACCTATGGCGTGGGTGCAACACTTCCGATAGCCGACGATATGACCTATACAGGCCACACGTTCAAGGGCTGGTATGATAACGAGAGTCTGACCGGCTCTCCTGTTACGGCAATCGGCGACACCGAAACGGGTAATAAAGAGTATTGGGCGAAGTGGGAGATCAATCAGTACACGATCACCTATGATTTGGCCGGCGGCACTGTGGAGGGCAATCCCGACACTTACACCATCAAGACGGGGGCTTTCACCCTCAAGAATCCTACCAAATCCGGCTATACCTTCACCGGCTGGAGCGGCACGGGGCTTGACGGCGAGAACAATATGACCGTCACCATCCCGAAGGGCAGCACCGGCGAGCGTAGATATACGGCACACTGGCGCTACAATGGCGGCAGCTCCGGTGGCTCGTCCAGCTATCCTATCACCGTCCCCAGCAAGACCGAGAATGGCACCGTGACGGTCAGCCCGAAGAACGCCTCTGCGGGCAGCACCGTGACGATCACGGTGAAACCCGACAGCGGCTATGTGCTGGAAACCATTTCCGTCACCGATAAGAACGGCAACGATCTGAAGCTCACCGACAAGGGCAATGGGAAATACACATTCACCATGCCTGCGAGCAAGGTGGAGATCAAGGTGACCTTCATGGAGGACAACAGCGTTCTCAACTTCTTCTATGACGTACCCAATGACGCTTATTACTATGAGGCGGTCAAGTGGGCGGCGGAGAACGGCATCACCGGCGGTATCGGCAGCAGCCTCTTTGCACCGAACCAGCCCTGCACCCGCGCCCAGATCGTGACCTTCCTCTGGCGCGCGGCTGGCTCCCCCGTGGTGAATTACCTGATGCCGTTCACGGATGTGGACGAGGGCGCATATTATGCCGAGGCGGTCCGTTGGGCGGCGAGTACCGGCATCGTCACCGGCCTGACGGAGACGACCTTCGGCACGAACGGCGTCTGCACCCGTGCGCAGGCTGCGGCCATGATCTACCGCTGCGCTCAGGCGCAGGGCAAGGGCTTCACGGGCGCGTGGATGTTCCACCTGCCGTTCACCGATGTGCCCGAATGGGCGTATGAATCGGTGGCGTGGTGCTATATGAACGGCGTGACCACGGGCATGAGCGAGACATCCTTTGCGCCGGACAATGACTGCACCCGCGCCCAGATCGTCACGTTCCTGTGGAGAGCGTTCAGCAAGTAAATAGACGAGTTTATAGTACTATGTCACTTCAAAAAGGAGGAGACGCATCTGATGCGTCTCCTCCTTTTCATGTTTGTCACACATAATTGGGGTTACAGCTTGAATGATTTTATATCAATCATAATTGGAAAGCTCAATTCCTCTGTCATTCGCCGAACACATTCTTCCGTTTCTGCACCCACCTCACTAATTACCATATGCGTATGATCCGCATTCCAGCCACATAGGAGAAAGCTACCCTGCTCCGTCAACTCGACTGTACGCCATACGGGGCAACTGCCATCGAACTTAATGGAGCAGCCGATCATCTTACAGTGCAATGGCATTGTAGGTTCCGGAAGCCTCATAACCACGCAGACTCGGTCAGCAGAATGGAAATCCGTTACAGTAAAGTCGGCAGAAGAATATTCAACGAAGTCTCTTGCGCCTTTCGCATCCGGCTCGATATAGTTATACGCTGTTGCCAAAAGCTCGCCTCTCTTTTCTATCGCATACTGAGTGAAGCGTTTTGGCTGAGCATAAAAGGTGTATGGCAAATGCTCGTGCTCGTTATAGTACCTCTGTAATGCAGCGCTATACATTTTTTCCCTCCTCACAAGTTTCTCCAATGTCATGGGCTCTAAAGTAGATCCCTCAATGGCACCTTTCGTTCCACAAACCAACGGCCTATCGTATTACCCGTTAGATTGGTGGATCATTCAAAATAGAGATATGTTCTTGCACCATTGACTTGGATGGTGTAACGATCGCCTTGCCCGCCGGCTTTTGCAGCATAGGCTGGGCGAATATCGATCACGCGGTCTATTTCATATTTCTGGCCATCCTCCCAGATGATTTCCCTAGGCAGCATTGTCCCATCCGAACGATGCTCTACAAAAACGCTCACATAGACCTTATAAGCCTCACCTGGCAGCATACTTAACTCAACGGCTGCTCCAGATCTCGCTTGAGGAAATCCCCATGCGCGATATACGGAGCTATGATTCTTACACCTTGGCATTGTAGAATCCGGAGCTTGAAGTCCAGTAACTCAGGTGGCACATACAAACACTTCGCTGTCTGATAAAAGTCCATTTGCATCTCCAGCGCTTCTAAGACGGTGTCATCGCTGAGCATGAACTCCGCAGCAAACACATTTGCCTCATACTCCATTCGATTTGTATCCTCAAACATCGCAAACTCATGGAAGGTGTTAATGGCAGAATCGCTGTGGAGGACTGCATGCCCCAGCTCGTGCGCAATGATGATCCGTTGAATGCTGTCGGGCAAATCGCTGTTGATTACAATCAGTTTGCACCGAGAAGAAACCAGGAAAAAGCCCTTGCAGGAACGGGGACTCTTTCCCATTGGACGATCCATCACCTGGATATCCAAATACTCGCAGATCTCATACGGGTCATCTGTCTGATATTTCATTTTCAATCGACTTACTTCCTGCCTAATCGTCATCGTCAGCAATCCACTCGCCTCACTTCAGAAAGTAGTTTTCTATTATACAGCCTGACAGTACCACAAGGGTTGTCCAAAAATCCGTACACTCAGAATATTCCTGCTTACTTTTTGTAGTCTTTACGGGTGAACTTCTCGCTGGCTCGCTGCTTATTAGCAAAATACGCCTCAGTGACTGCTTGGAAGAAAAGCTCCTTATCCTGCTCAGGGACATCTCCACCAGCAAAGAGAGCACGCGTTTGTGTCAGCAGCTGCTCTACATCAGTTGCTCCTTTACGTCCATAGGCTGCTCTTGCGCTCTCGATGTATGGTGCCTCTTCAAGTCCATAGTTGGGATCTACGATCTCATCGTTGCTTAGATATGCCGTGGAAACACCCAGCACCTCTGCCAACCTCTGAAGATTTACACCGCGAGGCATTACACCTTGTTTTTCGTATTTGGTAATCGTGCGTAGCGTGACACCAATCTTATCGGCCAGCTCTGTTTGCGTAAGGCCCAGATGCGTGCGGCTCTCTCGAATCTTTTCACCAGTCGTCTTCATAACCGTCTCCTCTCGCAGGTTTGGAAAGTTTTTGAAAGTTCTATTGACAAACCATTTCCTGACCTGCTATTTTGTTATTAGAACTTATTGGAACTTAATAGAACTCGGTTGGAACTTTAGGCTCATTATATTCTGCGAACTGGAACTTGTCAATAGGAACTTTTAGGAACTTGATGGAACTATTTCTTGAAGGTTATGGACAGGAGGTATGCCGAATATGGAAGGCCGAGTTGTATTGCATAGTGACCTCAACAACTGCTATGCGAGTATTGAATGTATGCTGCATCCGGAATTGCGTGGAAAGTACATTGCGGTTTGCGGCAGCACAGAGGATCGACATGGGATCGTTCTTGCGAAGAACCAATTGGCAAAGCAATGTGGGGTGAAGACAGGGGAAGTGATTTGGGAGGCAAAGCAAAAATGTCCACAACTGACGATTGTAGAACCGCATATGGAACAATATCTGAAATTCTCCAAAATTGTCCGCTCTATCTATTTGCGATACTCTCCGGAAGTCGAGTCATTTGGCATTGATGAGAGCTGGATTGAACTGACTGGGTCTCCGCTTCTCCAGCAGAAAACTCCGCTTGAAATCGCCAACGAGATTCGGACTACTGTGAAAGAAGAAGTCGGACTCACCGTTTCCATTGGCGTCAGCTTCAATAAGATTTTCGCGAAACTCGGCTCAGACATGAAAAAGCCAGATGCCGTGACTGTCATAACGCGGGAATCCTTCAAAGATCAAATCTGGCCGCTCCCCGTTTCAGACCTGCTCTATGTGGGGCGAGCAACGACGGAAAAGATTCGGCTCTACGGGATCCGCACCATCGGAGATCTGGCCCAAGCGGATCGGGCGATGCTAATTCACCGGTTTGGCGTCAATGGTGAAAAGCTGTGGGTGTTTGCCAATGGACTGGATCAATCGCGCGTTATGCCATGCGGCTACGAAATCCCCATCAAAAGCGTTGGTCACGGCATTACCTGCACGGATGACTTGCTCGCGAAAGATGAAGTGCGCCATGTTCTCATGGAGCTTTCTCAGGAAGTTGGGCTGAAGCTCCGGAAGAATAAGCTGGCTGCCACACGGGTCCGCATCAGCGTCCGCGACAACACCCTCTCGCAACGGGAATACCAAGGAAAACTGACATTTCCAACGCAGAGCTACACGGAAATTGCAGCGGCAGGCTTTGAGCTGTTCTGCAAGAAGCATACCTGGAACAACAATATCCGGTCTCTGACCATCAGCGCAATCGACCTTATCCCGTCTGGCACGCCGATCCAGCTCGATCTCTGGTCAGACTTTACCAAGCACAACAAGCGTCTCATCCTGGAGCGCACCATGGAAGACATCCGTCGCCGCTATGGCCTCCATGCCATCAATTTCGCCGCACTCACCACGGGGCTGAAGATGCCTGCCCATCGGGAGGTTGAATACAAGATGCCCTCTGTTATGTATCACTGAGGAGGTATTGACTATAAACGCAGCAGTTGAAATGACTCAAGCCAGACACCCCGTTTTGAGCAATGGCTATGGCTCCATCCAGATCGATGGATTTTCTGGTCTGATTCCCAAAAAGTGTTTTTGCATTATGGCCGATGGACATCGCTATCAGGAGCACGGCATTTCCACCGGCAGCGTGTTGTTCTGTCAGAGGGCAGCCGAGATCAATGACGGTGACCTGATCGTCGTGAAGGAAAATGGAGCCTTCGCACTCTATCTCTACCTGAAAGATCGTAAAATCAAGGCGGATGGCGAAAAGCGCATCCTCCACAATAAGTCCAAGGCCTATGCCAAAGTTCTTGGCTCCTTCAACTTTTACCATTAAAGAGGCCTGGCAGAAAGGACGAATAATGAGTAAATTCCAGAACTACCTGAAAACCTTTGACATCACCAGTACCCTCACCGAGGAGGATATTGATAAGACCTTGGCGCTGCTCCAGATTTACGGCCCCGCCGTTCGAAGGACTGCCTCTCGAATCGGTGAGATGGAAGAAGAGTGCTATGAAGGTAGACGGCAAAGCATCTCCGACTTCATCAATCTGGCCATCGACTATGACCGTGACTCTGACCGGAAACGCATCGCCGATCGCCTTGCCGAGATGGGCCACTCCATGCAGCTTCTGTCCGTCATGGAGGATGCCCTGGTGCTCGTGAAGGACACCCCGCCCAATGGAGGCACCTATTTCAACATCCTCCAGGCAAGGTACTTTGATGTCTACTGCACCTCAAATGAGGAAGCATATCTCAACCTCGGAATCTCCTCATCTACATACTATCGGCACATCAAGCCCGCTATCCGTGCCTATGCAGCAAACCTCTGGTGTGTCGTAATCCCCGATCTGATCATCAGGGAGCACCTGCAGCAAAGCGGTAGCGTCACCGCTCAGGTGGAAGTCTCGTGAGAGACAAATGAGAGACAATGTGGCAGTCAGATGAGAGAAAACATGATAGAAAATCGGGAGGAAATTGAGAGCCAAACGAAATTGTAGTGTAGAGACTCAGCAGGTATAATAGATTATGCTGGAGCACCTATAGCCTCTCGGGTCTATGATCCGAGGGGCTATTTTCATACCCTTGTGCGCCAGCCAATACCGGAACAAAGAGCCGGCCATTCTCGAAAACGAGAGTGGCCGGCTTTTTTGTTGCCTTGACTGGGAGCATGATCCATGTCCGGCGCTGGCAATCGGGCTCGTGGCCCGCCTTCAAGTCGTTCGTCCGCATCCGCAAACGAAACGACTTGGAGGTAAAAATGAAAACTATCAGAATCAAAGACTACTATGGCATTTATCAGGAAATTCCTGTCAGCGATGAGCTGTATGAAGAATGGCGCGCTCTTCAGAATGAAACGCAGCGCGTCCATCGCAAAGAAGTATATCACCGTGATTGGACACCAATCGAGGACCTTTTCGAAATGCCGAAGTCTTATGAGCAGAACCCGATGGAAGATACGTTGCTGTGGGATGAGCAGGTCGCTGCGCTGTATGCAGCGATCGCGCAACTTACCCCGATCCAGCAGCGCAGAATCCACATGCTGATGGAGAATATGACGATCCGTGAGATCGCCCGTCAGGAAGGGTGCCATATGAACGCAGCGCTGAAATCTGTCAACGGTGCGCTCAAAAAGCTCCACGATCTTCTGAAAGACTGGGCATAAATGCCTAAATGGAAAACATTTAGTGTAGTTGTTGTTCTATGAGAACACTATGCGTAATTTCTTTTAGATGCTTCGAGTGCGACATTACACGCACTTTGTTAAACGAAATGAGGAGGTTCCAATCCATGATTATCTCTGTCGATCACGGCAATAAATCGATCAAGACCCCGAACACGCTTTTTACCTCCGGCCTGATTTCGTCTGAAGGGCTGCAAGGCTTCAAAACGGACTATATCTGCTGGAACGGGCGCTACTATACGCTGACAGAACAGCGCATTTCTTATCTGCGCGACAAAACCGAAGACGAGCGGTTCTATGTCCTGACGCTCTTCGCTATCGCTAAGGAACTGGAGCGGCGCAAGGCAGCTGAAACGCTGGATCCGATTGACATCACACTACTGATTGGATTGCCCCCGGCGCACTATGAACAGCTCCACAGTCGCTTTGAGCAGTACTTTCTGCGGCGCCGTGAGGCCATTGACTTCGAGTACAATGGAAAATACTACTCGATTCGCATCAGCAAGGTTCTCAGCTACCCTCAGGCATTTGCGGCTGCTGTAACACAGTACAGTACGCTCAAGACCTATTCTGTTGCCTACATCATCGACATCGGCGGCTTTACCATTGACGTGCTCAAGCTGCGGAATGGACGTCCTGACCTGGCGGTGGTCGAAAGTTTTGAAAAGGGGGTCATCACCCTCTACAACAGCATTACAAGCAAATGCAATGCGCTCTATGCCCGGATCTTGGAGGACTGCGATATTGATGAGGTCATTCGCAATCAGCCTACTGTCCTTCCCGGTGAAGTACAACAGCTGATTCGCAGCATGACTGGAGAGTTCCTTTCGGAGTTCTATAACTTCCTGCGTGAGCGTGGAATCGATGTAACAACCAGCAAATGCGTGTTTGCTGGTGGTGGCTCTCTTCTCCTGAGAGGAATGATTGAGAGGGGAAATAAAGTAGCATTCCCCATTTTCATCGAAGATATTCATGCCAATGCACACGGCTATGAACTCCTCTATCAGAGTGAGGTAGCGTCGAATGGGCAGTAATAGTAAGTCTCGTGTTGTGCTCCAGTTCAATGAAATGGACTTTCGGCACCGGCGCGCACTCGATATTTTACGGCAACGACCACGCAGCATGTCCGAATTGGTCGTCAATGCGATCCTGCACTACACAAGCTGCCCAGAAGCGGCCAACGAGTTTGGCCGCGACTGGGTGGTGAGCATCGTCAAGGATGTCGTTCGAGATATGGTCACAAATGGAGAACTCCAAGCTGTATCACAACCCACGTCCCCAAAGTCGGAGAGTCCAACGCTGGCGGCTGATGATCTTGCGGATCTCGGTGGTGTCATGGGTATGTTCCGGTCGAAGGAGTAATGCCATGAGCAATAAGAAATTTGGATATGCTCGTGTATCCACAGCTGAGCAAAATGAGGATCGTCAGGTCCTTGAATTGCTCGAGTACGGCATTGAAGAGCGTGATATCTATGTGGACAAGCAGAGCGGCCGTAGTTTTGAGCGAACAAACTACATGTCGCTACGAAATAGCATTTTGCGTAATGGTGATATCCTGGTCGTTAAAAGCATTGATCGTTTTGGCCGTAATTACTCTGGAATTCGCACCGAGTGGGAATATCTTACCAAAACGCTTGGTGTGGACATCGTTGTCCTGGACACGCCCATTTTGGATACGACCCGTTACAAAGATCTGCTCGGTAGTGTAATCACGGATATTGTCCTCGCCGTACTATCTTTCGGCGCTCAGCTGGAAGTTGATACCAAGTCGAAGGCACAGGCGGAAGGTATTGCCGCCGCGCATCTAAAGGGTGTCAAATTTGGGCGGCCAAAGTGTTCTGTAAAGGATTGGGATATCTATTACCCCAAGTGGAAGCAAGGAGAAATCACGGCTGTCGAGTGCTATAGGCAGTTGGGCGTCAGCGCATCGACATTTTATCGGTTGGTGCATAAGTTTGAGTCGGAGGAAAAAGCACGATGAAACGCTGCATTATATACGCAAGAATTGGAGGGCCAGCTTCGGAGGTAAATAACAGCCTCATGCAAGCACAGCTGGCCGGACTCCGCACAACCGCAAAAGGCCTCGGCTTGGAGGTCGTAGCAGAGCTCCCTGTTTTTGAGTATGGCACTGATGGGAACCGGCAAAGCATCAAGACGCTGGCTCGGGATAGGCGGCATGGCCTTTACGAATGTGTGCTGGTAAAGAATTTGTCACGTTTGGCCCGTGGAGAGGCCATTCTCGAAGTTGGCCGCAAATTCGCAAGTGCCGGGCTTTCGGTCTACACACCTTCCGGTCGTGCTGAACTGATTCCGCCTGTTTATGCCTTCTACTCTAGATATCGCACAGAAGGAGGTCCTGCATTTGGCTCGCGAAACAAAAAATGAGGATCGAAAGCAAAGAATTCGTGACGCTTTCCAAGAGGGGCAAACAGTAGAACGGATGCCAGCTCGCGAGGACATGCAGCCTCAGAACTCCGAAGATGTTGAGCTGAGGGTAGCTCCATATTGCCGTGTCAGTACCATGTCTGAAATGCAAGCGGAGAGTTTTGAAATTCAACAGCAATACTACTCCGAGTGTATTGCAAAGCATCCAAACTGGGTGCTGGTTCGGATCTATGCCGATGAGGGAATTTCGGCGACTTCCGTGAAAAACCGCAAGGAATTCAATCAGATGATTGAAGATTGCCAAGCTGGAAAGATCGACATGATCATCACGAAGTCTGTCTCTCGATTTGCTCGTAATGTCGTTGATTGCATCAAATATGCCCGTATGCTAAGGTCCCTGTCTCCGCCTGTCTCTATCTACTTCGAGACGGAGAACATCAACACACTCTCTCAAAATGGCGAATTGCTTCTCACCGTTCTTGCGGCATTTGCGCAGGACGAGAGCGTCAATAAGTCCATCAGCGTAGCATGGGGCATCCGCCAGCGCTTTGCAAAGGGAATTCCGAAATTAGTCAAGCCCTATGGCTATCAGCTTGAAGACAATAAGCTGATCGTGGATGAAGAAGAGGCCGGCGTGGTTATTCGGATCTTTGCATTCTACCTTGGAGGGAAAACGCCATACGAAATCGCGAAGATTTTGACTTCAGAAGGGATTCCCTCTCCAACAGGGAAATCGCATTGGACGGTATCGTCTGTCACCTATATCCTTGGTAATGACCGCTACTGTGGCGATATCATCATGCAAAAGAGCATTTGCGTAGATCTGTTCGCTCATAAGCGTGTGCGCAACTTAGGTCAGGCTGAGCGGTTTCGAGTGAGGGACGCTCACACGCCGCTAGTTTCCAAAGAGGATTGGCGAGAGGTAAAAAACAGAGTTTCTATGCCAGATCGTGAGGCTGTAATTTTGGAAGATATTACGGGCGAAGGAGTTTTAGCCGAACTCCACCCAATTCAGTTCAAGGAGGATGTCGATATATGAACGCTTGCCTTTCTGACTTTCGTGTTGTGAACCCGACGCTGCGGATATTCAGCGCAGCAGAGGCGCGCATTGCGCAATCGTCTATTCGCTTTAATAATCTGAGTGCGGCAGAACTTGGATACCCCGAAAATGTTCGGCTCCTGATCAGTTCCGAAGGCACTACTCTGGCTATTCAGGCGTGTGATAAAGGCGATCCATGTGCCGTTCCCTTTATGTCCGGAAGAACCGCAGAGGATCTGAAAGGGCAGAAAAAGTGGACAACCGTAAGTAACCGAATGCTGATGCACATCATCCGCACAAAACTCGGTTGGGATAGCGGCAAGACGCCTCGCCGCTTCTATGGTGTACCTTGGCCTGAGCAGTATGCGATCCTGTTCGATCTGACCCGTGCTGCCCCGCCGCGCACCCGTACTCCTAATTTGTCGGTTGAAGATATGCTGCGCACCTACGAGCTGGCGGCATCTGGCAGCTTGATGCCTGTGGGGGACAACACATGGGCAAAAACAAACAAGTTTGCTTCTGTGCCGCCGAGTAGAGTGATTGAGGCTCAGTTTGTAAATGTGACTTAAAGCGAATGGCCTTCGGTATGTGTTGTACCGGAGGCCATTCGTTTACGTACCATTTCAGTACGGTAAATACCATAATGCTCATTTCTGATTCTCTGCCATCCCTCTATACTGTGAGAAAGTACAGAATAGGTAGGAGAAGATCAAATGAGTACGAGATTGCAAATCATGGGCAGCCGGATTCGGACTGCACGGCAGTTCCGCCGCCTAACTGGTGAACAGCTCGCTGAGAAGATTGGTATTGCTGTAGACTCACTTCGACACATAGAAAATGGAGTCAGATCACCAAGTTTCCAGCTCATTGAGCGCATCTCGGATATTCTAGACGTTTCACTCGACTACTTAGCTGGGAAGACGGATTCTCCTCTGGAGCATAGAGTTCGCAAGGAACTTGAAAACTCTGGACTAACGAAGGAGCAAGAAGATGCCATTGTTGAGTTGGCATTAAATTCGATCCCGATCATCAAAAAACACATTTGAGCAATGCACCTGTCGATCTGGCAGGTGCAATTTTATTTTTCATTCTCCCTTAATCCGACTGTTTTCGCGCTTTCACTCATGTAATATGTACTTACTTGATACGATTGTATCAAATATGTACGGAGGGATGAAGACATGACAGTACAAAACGCATTAGAAGAAATGAAAGAACGCGCATTTGCCCCTGCTTTTCAAAAGTATTTGTTCGATACATACAAGGTACTGGCGCAAACAGATTTTCCCGAAGAGGAAAAGGACTACACAGCGGCAGAGGACTATTTCACCACCACATTGGAGCAGTCCGAGAACGAGATCCTAAGCCAGATCAAAACCAATTACGAGGCAAAACTGCGGTATGCATCCCGGTATGCTTTCAACGCCGGCCTGTATTCTGGGTTCGTCCAGCACTTTTCCAATCAAGATCTTGTTGTCGATGGATTTGAAAAGCATCTCATGCAGGCTCTCTTTGAGATGCCCGGTATGCAGCGCCATACTCTGTTTTTGCAGATGCATGACGAAAACCAGAAGCTTATCGAACAGCTCGAGATTGATGGTGATGAAGAGCGACGAGAGCATTTGACCTCGATTGAGTGTGCGTGGGAGCAACGCGTTCATTGGGCGGCCTGCCACAGCTTCTACTGCGGTTATCGTGCTGCGGTCAAAGTTCTTACTGCTGTTGATGGCGTTAATGCCTTTGACATGATTCCTCACACCTTGCTGTTGGAATATCACTTGGGATATACGAAGTCCTATGACCAAACGGAACAGCAGCATATTGATAGGTAGCGTAGTTCAACGGCAGTAGCACAATACAAAGGGATCGATTCAATAGGTTCTCAACGATTTCACACTAATAACGTGAAAAGGCACACCGATCTACGGGAATGATCTATTCCATAGATTGGTGTGCCTTTCGCTTCGAGTAAAATACTGAAGGCAGCGAGGTGTCCGTTCTTTCGGACACCTCTTTTTGTATGATTACAGTAGAATTTGAAGAAAGAACTACCGGAGGTGTCGAAGATGTATGTGCTCGTTGATATGGAATGGATCTCGAATCAGCATGGTTATCATTGGCCAACACAGTTGGCCGCTGCCCGTGTAGATGCGCAATGGAATACAGTTGATACTTTTTCCGTGCTATTTCGCCCGAGAGACTTCTCCCTGCAGCAATGGGGGCATATGGCTTTTTCCGGCTGGAATAAGGAGCAGTTCCTCAATGGTGAAAGCCTTTATGCTGGATTAGATGCCTTCCGCCATTGGCTGCAACCGGAGGATACGATATGTTGGTGGCATCAGGAAGCAAGCGATCTGTTCAATATGTTCTCCAAGGTATCCGGTGTTCCTGATATGACTCAGCATGTCGTGTTGCTCTGTGATTACATTTACGGTTACTTAGCAGGACAAGAGGCGTCTGTTGGTAGCCCTTATAAGATCTGCGCGGCGCGCAATATCGCCACGCCTTCTCCAGCACACTGCTCCGCCAACGATGTAGCAACCATGCAACTGCTTGCGCAGGACATTGGCTTTGAGCAGAAGTATTTAGTTGAGCCACCGAAAAGATGGGGCAAAGACGCAATGGCACAGAAAGGTTCTTCTGCCTATAAGCTGCTCTATGATCCGCAGGCCAAGCTTCTTCATCAATCCGACTGTGAGCTACTACCTGATAATCGGCATTTCCCGGCATTCCTCACATTCAAGCTCCCAATTCGACGTAAGTACAAACCTTGTAGCTGCTGTAGGGATGAATTCTTAGATGCGCTGTGGGACCGCAATCAGGACTCTATCGCTCGCTCTGAATATAACTATGTCTACTCCAAGCAGTCCAAAATCTTTCACACCAGAAAGTGCAGTCATGTTCTACTGGCCTATGATATTCAAGGAACCGTTTCCTACGACACCTGCCTTAAAAGCGGACGACGCCCTTGTAAGCACTGCAATCCGGAGGCGATTGAGCAGCACAAAACGATTACTTTTCCGGTTCTTCCAAAGAAGCCGCAAGCCCCTCAGGAGCGTTCTTTGAGCAAGGACGAACAAAGTGCCATCGGACGCTTTAATCGTGCTAAACAGGAGCGTGAAGCTGCATTCAAGAGAGGCTCCCTTTCCGATGCCGAGAAAAGCAACATTATGGCACTCTCGCAGCCAGGGCTGGCATTCTGGGCAAGTAGGGGGTATCGGACATTCCACCGCAGAAACTGCCCGCAAATCACAGGGCTCAGCCAACTGGTCGGCTTTCCTCGTTATCAGGACGCTGTCCGTGCCGGCTACTGCCCATGCCGGCATTGTAAGCCAAGTCCGAAGCAAGATGTCGTCTATTCGATCCCTATCACCAACAAAAAGCGTGCGGGAGAAAGTGTCGAAACATTGGTGCAACTCTGTACGGAACATTGTCTGCCGTTTCACCACGACAATCGATATTTCGAGATGCAGACGATGGTGGGCAAGTGGAAAATTGATATGGACATGCGGCCAGTCCGATTGGAACACATAAACCTCGTTTCTCAGCAAGAGAACACAAAGAAATATCATGTACAGCCTCGTCTGTTTCTCTCCCTGAAAGATACATTCGATTACATTATGCGACATGATAATGCCCTCATGAAACGGATTGAAGGGACAAGCCAAGAAGTACAACTTCAAATGGGATAATTGTTGTTTTCCACTCCTTCTATCCGTAAATACCGTTGGGGAGTGTATCCCCAGAAGCTAATAAAGGAGTGAAAAATGATGACGCGAGAAGAAGCGGAGAAAGAACTGATTGCCATGCTGGAAGAAGCAGAGGGCGGCCCTTCATACTCCATTGAAGAAGTAGACGCTTATATGCGTGAGCTGCTGCATCCGAAAAACCAGATCTATCTAACAGGTGATACACATGGTCAGTTTGAGCGGATCATCTCTTTCTGTGAGAGGCAGCAGGTCCAACCCGAAAGCACTTTCATTATCTTGGGTGACGTCGGATTGAACTACTATGGGGATCGGAGAGACAATCGAGGCAAAGATAAGCTGGCGAAAATTCCGATCACCTTCTTCTGCATCCACGGCAACCATGAAATGCGCCCATCTGAAGAGTTGGGCTATCAGGTGAAAGAGTACCACGGTGGGAAAGTATGGGTTCAGCCTGAGTATCCAAACCTCGTATTTGCCATTGACGGCGATATCTATGATTTCTTTGGCCATTCCTGTATTGTCATTGGAGGTGCGTATAGCGTCGATAAATACTACCGATTGGCAAGAGGCTATAACTGGTTTGAAGACGAGCAGCCGTCCGATGAAATCAAGGAGAAAGTTGAGCGTATGCTATCTGAGCGTGATTGGAAGATCGATGTTGTGCTGTCGCACACCTGTCCGCTCAGATACGAGCCGACTGAAGTATTTCTATCCATGATTGACCAGTCGAGTGTGGATAAGAGTACCGAGCAATGGCTTGATACGATCGAGTCAAGGTTGCACTACGAGCGCTGGTACTGCGGTCACTATCATACGGACAAGGAGATCGACAAGATCCGTTTCATGTTTCAAGATTATACGATGCTGCCACATCAGATTTCCCTTTCTGCAGAGAAAGAAATGATCCGACGGATGCAGCGGCAGGCCGAAATTGTCGAAGCTCTGGGTCTGATGGATGAGGCTCAGGAGGAGAAATAAGAGGGTTTTACATGAGCACATATTACGACTTTATGGTCGAGGCCAAGTATAAAGACAAATGGTACAACATCGACCTACATACAAAGGATTTTGACGGAAAGCTGCGGCATCAATACCTTGCAACCTTCTCCCGCAGCTTTGTTGGCCAATTGGAAAGCCTGATCGATGGCGCATGGAGGATCGGTTTTGATGATCTAGCGGAAAGTACACAGAATCTCCTCCTATCCAGTATCCCTGCAGAGTGTGAAGATAGCGTTCGACTGGAGCAATTCTATGTTGCCGGTAATCTTGCGGATTTCGAGAAACTCCTGAAGGCGCCATACCAAAACGAATACTATGTGACGCGGAATCAGATTGCGGCATATGAGTCCCATGAGATCGATGACATCTGTGACTATTTAACTGTTCATGAGGTGCTTGAGCTTCCCTATACGGCTCGCAGCGAGTATGTCCTATATCGTTGGAATGATGTCTTTGATAATGCAGAGAAGATCCGCTCGATGGTAGATCGCCTGCGATTTCAGGTAGAATGCTTCAACGAAGCGCTTCCCTATGAGGCAGGTCAGTCCTATGGAGATCGTGCGGCTTCGCAAGTCCGTGTGATCTACCGGATTTCATGAGGAGGTCTATCACATGAACTACTTCATTGGAGACCTCCATCTCTTCAACCGGAATCAGACGGGTGAGGGTGTGAACTATGACGGGAGACCGTTCGCCACCGTGGCTGAAATGAACCAGTATATCCTTGAGCATTGGAACGCCAAGATCACCAACGGCGATACCGTTTATATTCTTGGGGATATGGCCATGCGGGGTAGAAACGAAGCACTCATCGCATTGGTCGCGCAGCTTAAAGGTCAGAAGATTTTGTTCCGAGGGAATCACGATGATCTGTCTGATTATAGGTATCAGAAGCTCTTCGCTGACATCACCGATTATCGCGAGATCAGCGAAAGCTTTGACGGACAGTCGTATAAGCTCTGTTTGATGCACTATCCCATTCTGATGTGGAATGGGCAGCATCGCGGATCGATCCTTCTCTACGCTCATACTCACAATACTGTGGAAGAGGCATTCTTCCAGAAGTGCGTCAAAGAGCTCAACGAGAATAAGAAGCTGAATGTTCAACAAGGAAAGCCCATTCGTGCTATCAATGTCGGTTGCATGATGCCGTACATGAATTATGAGCCAAGAACACTCAAGGAAATTCTCTCCGCACAGGACGCGAGAAAGGAATAAAACCTATGTTACCGAAAGAGCTATTCCTCAGCACGATCGAGAATATCCAAAAGCAAGAAGCTCGGATCGACGAGTTTAATACCGCGCTATCAAAGATCTGCGATGGGTTCCCTGTGTTTGATTCGGAGAATCAGTACCTGATTGCGCTCCGGGAGCTGCTGAAATACACAATGCAAGATCAATATGACTACATCGGATGGTGGCTATATGAAGCGCCGGATGCCGGATACACAGTCTGGTGGGATGATGAGGACGGTAAAGAAATCCGCGTGGACTTGACAGAACCTGGTGCGCTCTATGACTATCTGGTGGAGTATGCCGCGCCGGAAGGAGTTCAGGAGGATGAGCTGTGAGCACACAATATTCTGTTGTTAATACACGGATCACCGAAGAAGTCGCCGAATTCCAGAAAAAGGTCTCAGCAATCCGAGCAGAATGTCTCCGAATGATGTGTGAGGCCTCTGTATCTGCTGACTTGCAGGAGATCAAAGAGGATCTCATAGACAAGCTTTCTGACCGTGTGCTATTCTCTGTTGAGGAACCAGAAGGGACATCCATTGTAATCGGAACGGCAAGAGCGGGCCATTTTTCATGGCGCACTGAGAATGGCTTCCATGACCTTGACTCAGTCATGCGTTGGCTCCAGTCACACCCGGACTACACAATCTGCGATGAGTATGGAACAATTAAAACGGCAGAAAAATTCAAGCAGGTATTAGACTGGTGCGGGACTTACATCTCCTCATAGTTGGATTGCGCGCAAAAATTCCAGTCTTTTAACCACAAGTTGAATGACAAATGCTGAGGCTTGTGGTATAGTACAGTCAGAAACCAAGAACAACTACTTTACAGAAAGGACGCAGCACCATGAAGACCATTTCTTCCGCTATCTTCTATATGAGCGAATGGCAGGCTATCTTCCAGTGTGAGGAATATAGCTTCAGCGAAGCATGCCCATATCAAGATAAGCAGAAGAATTTGATTGGAATGAGTACCTGTTAGACTGGCAGAGCGATTTGCCGGTAACTCCTTTCCTGAATCATTGAAGCCGCTTGTCTTGTGTATAGACAAGCGGCTTTTTCATGCCCATGAGTTCAAATGATTTGGAGAGGAGGTGTCCTTCGAAATGGGGTTCCCGACGATCGACTTAATGCGTACTGGCGCAAATATTGTGCGGCTACGGAAAGCAGCAGGCCTCACCGTGCATGACCTGCAAATGGTGTTCGGCTTCAATTCCCCGCAAGCTATTTACAAATGGCAGAATGGAGCTGCGTTGCCAACGGTAGATAATCTAATCGTTCTTGCGGCGCTGCTGCATGTCCGCATTGACGACATTCTCATTACCGACGACGCCGTCGCTTAAATGCGAGAAGCTCTGCTTCTCGCCATACGGTCCGCTCGTCTAAATGGTTAGGACACAGCCCTTTCACGGCTGC
>OIWL01000367.1_pt1 | contig 64673 bp, 54 predicted proteins | sample 1587561 | NCBI WGS metagenome assembly OIWL01 (sample SAMEA3888903, study PRJEB22519) | human gut metagenome | biome: human gut; feature: human-associated habitat; material: faeces | place: Denmark | collected 2010 | reverse complement strand
CTGTTCCGTCTTTTCTGACTGCAAAACTGTTATAGTATCCTGCGGCTATTGAGACCACATCTGAAACACCGATAACCTTTACAGGTAATGAAGAATTAGACGTTTTTCCGTTTCCAAGTTCACCATGAGGGCCATATCCCCATGACCATACTGTTCCGTCTTTATCAAGTGCCAAATTATGATTTGAACCTGCAGCAACTTCTATGATATTTTCAAGAAAACCTGTGCTGCTCTTTTGTTCACCGGTTACAACTTGTACAGGATAATATTTAGTGTCAGTTGTTCCGTCACCAAGTCGTCCGTAACCGTTATATCCCCATGACCACACAGTTCCGTCTTTCTTCAAGGCGATTGTATGAGCTGCTCCGGCTGCTACCATTGGTGCGGCAACGTCTGATGAAGATGTACGAACTTCAAGTTCAATTATACTCATCTCACCGTTGACTGTTCCAACAACTTGAGTTCTGCCAAATGCTTTGGCCGTAATTGTTGTACCTGAAGCTGAGGCGATGTTAGAGTTTATAACTTTAACATTTGAAACACCACTTCCAAATACTGTAGCTGCGTTAAAGCTTTCGCCGACTGCAATTCTTTGGAAACGTTGTTCAAAGCCCGTTTCACTTTCAAGTGAAATATTTGCATTATCATTCGACGCAGTTTCTGCTACCGAATTATCTGTTGCAACGTTTTCACTGTTTACAGTTTCTGTTACTTCAGTCTTGTCGCTTGATGTTGCGTTTGATGAATTTGAAACTGAAGTTGATTTACTGTTATTTACAGTAGAATTTGTTGTGTTCGAGTTTCCTTTTTTTATACTTGAAGAACCGTGACCTTTTGATGAAGATACAGTTGACTGTGAATTTGTTTCAACAGGCACTTCTTTTTCAACAGTTTGAGTTTCAACTGCCGACACTTCAACATTTACTTTTTCTGCCACATATTCTTTGATTTCTTCTTCACTGTATGTAGTAAATGAATCTGTTGTTGTTCCGACTGACGGTTCCGATGTTGTTGTGTATTCATTTACAGAAGTTGATGAATCAGTATTTTTTTCTACGCCGTCAACACTTGTTGTTGTATCTGTAGTTACTGTTTCACGAACCGTATAATTTGTTCCGACTTGTTCTTCAACTGTTTCTTCTTTTGCAACAGTTTCTGTTGATTGAACTGTTGTAGTTTCCGATACAGTTTCATATTGTGTTTCGCCGGTTTCTTCATCTTCTCCGACTGCTACCTGTTTTTCAACTGTGACCTCTTTTTCGGCAGGTACTTCTTCATATACAGTTTTTGTCTTTGTTTCTACAATCGGTTCTTGACTTACGATTTCTGTTGTTGTAGTTTTCGTTGTTGTAGTTGCAACTTGTTTAGTCTTTGAAACTTCTTTTTGAGCTTCCTGTTCAACTGTTTTTGTTGTCGGGACTTCAACTGTTTCTGTTACAGTTTTCGTTTCCGGCTCTGCTGTTTCTTCGCTCTGAACGGTTACAAAATCATCTTCCCCGACCTCGTCTGATGTCTTTGTTTCAGAATTTGTTGTATTGTTTGTTGCATTTGACAATACTTGTGTTGTTGTTTCTGTTAATTCCTTTGATGTTACTTCTGATAACTTTTCATTATCTGATGTTTCTGTCTTTGTTGTTTCAGGTTTCGCGATTGCTTTTGTTTCTGCTTTCACATCAGTTTTTGTGTTATCATTTGCGGCTGATTTTTCGTTGTTATCGATAACGCTTGTGTCCTGTTTTGTTTCCGCCTTTGAATCTGTGTTGCTATCAACTTTTGCATCTGCTTTTAATTCATTTTCGGAAACTTTTGACTGTGTTTCTTTCCTATTATATAGGGCGTTATCTGATGCAGTTTCTTCAGACTTATCTGCATCGACCTTTGCATCCTTGTCTAAATCCGCAACTTTATCTGTTTTATCAGTTGTATTTTCTGTTGTTTCTGTTTTTGTATCTGACAGTGTTTCTGTGTTATCTGTGTTATCTTTGTTGTCAGCATTTTCACTGTTTTGTTTTCCTTCAAATGCCTTTAGAATTTCTTCGTCTGACATATTGCTGAAATCAGTTGCACCTGTGTTGTTATTAGTATCTCCAAGCAAAGATAGATCATATACAGAGTTTTCCTGTGTAAGACCTGTCTTGTACATATCTTCCACGAAGTTTTTAACTTCTTCAGATTCAAACTCTTTCTTTGAACCTGCGTCTTGTTGTTGTTCTTCCTCTGACGGAGCTTGTCCGTTTGAAAGATAGATTGTACCTGTAATCTTTTCGTAAGGATTTGATTTTAGCATTGCATAGAAAGGAGCTCTTTCTATATCTTCTACTGTTTCTTTATCCCATGTAATATCAACGGTACTCTTTGCACCATCTACTTTCGGTGTTGAAATTGAGAAGAACTTCGGTTCAACTTGCCACTCAATGTCGCTACCGTCACCATTTGCAGCGATTGCTGAAAATGTTTGTGTTTGTCCGAAATATGAGAATAGTGAGAAATCTTTATCAAAAGAAAGCTTATCGCTGTCGTTATCCTTTGAGAAAGGTTCAAGTACCTGTGAAGTACTTGTAGAATTATTTGAAGTATTAGATGATGATATATTGTTATAAGAAGACGATGAAGAGGAATTATTTTTTGCACCTGAAACAGACGAAGTGTTTGCTCCGCCTTTTGAACTGTTCTCTGTATTATTTTGCGCATTACTATCAGACGCAGCTGCCTGTTCGTTGTTTTCGGCATTTTCTGCGTCATTTTGATTTTTATTGTCCTCATCATCGGCAGCTCCAGCGTCCTTTGACTCTGTGCTGCCTGAAGCATCTTTTGCTTTGTCCTCCACAGTTCCGGCTACTATTGCACGCCCCGCGTTAGTAACCTCCGCTAATGTAGGAACTTGAACCGATGTTCCTACCATCGACACCATAATAAGTGCCGATAACACTTTTGTCATCATCTTGTTAAATTTCATTTTTAATCTCCACTAATTTGCCTTTAAGGTATTTTGTGTTTTACACTATATATAGTAGAAAGTATGTCGATTTTTGTCTTGACGGCACACTTCTCCCATTATGTTTATTATACCTCTTTAGGGTATATTAGTCAAGATGTTTATTAAAGTTTCGTGTATATTCTTACATTTTCTTTATATTTTTGTTAAAATTGTATTATTTTCATCGCTTGTAAAATATCTGTATTCCGGTTGAAACACTTCTGTAACGGAAATCGCATTTTATTTCATTTGTTTCATTTACGACTCGTTTTCTTTGCAATAATTGCTTTAAAATTTCACTTTTGTTATTTTCCCAAAAATCTTTGATTTTCTTTAAAAAAACTATTGACAAATGTAGTTTTTTTATATATAATCTGATAAGTTGAGTGTGTCATAAATAATACACTTGACAAAGTACAATTTTTCAGATACGGAGTGTGACAAAACCATGATTGGTGATGCCGAAAGGTCAAAGTTACAGGTTGGCTATAAACAAGCTGTACGAGCTTTGAACGAAAACAAAGCTTCTAAAGTATATGTTGCCGAAGACTGTGACGACCATATTAAAGACGGAGTAAGCAAAATTGCTATGCAAAGCAATACTCCTGTGTTCTTCATTTCTACAATGAAGGAATTGGGGAATATGTGCAAAATAGAAGTCGGTGCAAGCTGTGCCGTCGTATTAAAGTAGTTTATTACATATCTTAATGATATGCGATAATATATAAAAATTTATGAAAGGAAGTGTAACACGATATGCCTACATTTAATCAATTGGTTAGAACAGGTAGAAAGACATCAAAGAAGAAATCTACTGCTCCAGCTCTTCAAAAGAGTCTAAACTCTCTAAAGAAGAAGACTACTGACAAGAGTTCACCTCAAAAAAGAGGCGTATGTACAGCTGTAAGAACTGCTACACCTAAGAAGCCTAACTCAGCTCTAAGAAAGATTGCCAGAGTTAAGCTTACAAACGGTATCGAAGTAACAGCTTACATCCCGGGTATAGGTCACAACCTACAAGAACATAGCGTTGTGCTTATCAGAGGTGGAAGAGTACGTGACCTTCCTGGTACAAGATACCACATTATCAGAGGTACTCTTGATGCTCAGGGTGTAAACGGACGTCTTCAGTCAAGAAGTAAGTATGGTGCCAAGAAGCCAAAGGAAAAGAAATAATGCCGCGTAATTAACTAATACGCGCATATCACAAGTGCATATCGAGTTATATTATTATATATTCGAATAGCACCACGGGGTTTTGAAAGAATAAACTCCGAGTACCTGTGATGTCATTTGAAAAACAGAAATTTAAAATGTTTTTCACGGTAAAGCTTACAGTCGGAGAATATCGCATTCAAGACGCAGGTAGAATTTGATAAATATCAAGGCACAAAACGCAGGAATACTTTGTGTATTCCGAGTATTTGTAACGCCGATATTTGCAAATTATACCAAGTATTTAATGCGAGATTTGACAGATGTAAGCGAAGAATATGAAGGAGGGAAGTAAAGTGCCAAGAAAAGGTTTTATAGCAAAAAGAGAAGTGCTACCTGATCCGATATACAATAACGTTGTTGTAACAAAGCTTATAAACAACATTATGCTTGACGGTAAAAAGGGTGTTGCTCAGAAAATAGTTTATGATGCATTCAATATCGTAGCAGAAAAGACAGGTAAGGACGCACTTGAAGCATTCCAGGAAGCTATGGATAACATCATGCCGGTTCTTGAAGTAAAAGCAAGACGTGTGGGTGGTGCAACATACCAAGTTCCTATGGAAGTTCGTCCGGAAAGACGCCAAACATTGGGTCTTAGATGGCTTACTCGTTACTCAAGAGAACGTAACGAAAAGACAATGAAGGAAAGACTTGCAAACGAAATCGTTGACGCTATCAACGGTACAGGCGGTTCAGTTAAGAAACGTGAAGATACTCACAAGATGGCTGAAGCTAACAAGGCTTTCGCTCACTACAGATGGTAATTTGTTTTTTAAACAAATCGCTTAACTTTGAAATTTAACCCGAAAATCGCATATAATAGGGGACAAGTACTTTTGCATTGCCCCTATGCGGATTTCGACAGATACACTATTTTTACCTTTGTTGAAAGGAGGAAATTATTTTGGGTAGACAATATTCACTTGAAAATACAAGAAATATCGGTATCATGGCTCATATCGATGCCGGTAAAACTACTACAACAGAAAGAATTCTGTACTACACAGGTATCAACCACAAAATCGGTGAAACACACGATGGCGGTGCTACTATGGACTGGATGGCTCAGGAACAAGAGCGTGGTATTACAATTACTTCAGCTGCTACAACATGTTTCTGGCAACCAAAAGAAGGTCCTTTTAAGGGTATAAAGAACAGAATTAATATCATTGATACCCCTGGACACGTTGACTTTACAGTTGAAGTTCAAAGATCTCTAAGAGTTTTGGACGGTTCAGTAACAGTTATGTGTGCTAAGGGCGGTGTTGAGCCTCAGTCAGAAACTGTTTGGCGTCAAGCTGATGATTACAGCGTACCTCGTATGATTTTCGTTAATAAGATGGACATCATGGGTGCTGACTTCTATAATGTTGTAAACATGGTACACGAAAGACTAAACGCTAACGGTGTGCCAATCCAGCTTCCAATCGGTGCCGAAGATACTTTCGTAGGTATCATCGACCTTATGAACATGGACGCTGAAATTTATGATGATGAACTTGGAACAAAGTTCCATAAGGACGCTATTCCGGCTGATATGCAGGAAAAAGCTGAAGAATATCATCAGGCAATGGTTGAAGCAATCTGTGAAACAGATGAAGCTTTACTTGAAAAGTTCCTTAGCGATGAGGAAATTTCAGTTAACGAATTAAAGGCAGCTTTGAGAAAAGCTACTATCAATAATGAAATTGTTCCTATGCTTTGCGGAACAGCTTACAGAAACAAGGGTGTTCAAATGCTTCTTGACGCAGTTATTGAGTACATGCCTTCACCGGTAGATGTACCTGCTATCAAGGGTGTAAATCCTGATACAGACGAAGAGGACGAAAGACCGTCATCAGACGAGGCTCCGTTCGCTGCTCTTGCATTCAAGATTGCAACTGACCCATTCGTTGGTAAGATTTGTTTCTTCAGAGTATACTCAGGTACTCTTGAAAAAGGTTCATATGTATTGAACTCATGCAAGGGTAAGAGAGAAAGAATGGGTAGAATTCTACAAATGCACGCTAACCACAGAGAAGACCTTGATATAGTTTACTCAGGTGATATAGCTGCAGCTGTTGGTCTACAAAATACAACAACAGGTGAAACACTTTGTGATGAAAAGCACCCAATTATCCTTGAGTCTATGGACTTCCCTGAACCGGTTATCCGTGTTGCTATCGAGCCTAAGACTAAGGCAGGTCAAGAAAAGATGGGTATCGCTCTTGCAAAACTTGCAGAAGAAGATCCAACATTCAAGACTTACACAGATGAGGAAACAGGTCAAACAATCATCGCAGGTATGGGTGAACTTCACCTTGAAATTATCGTTGACAGACTTCTTCGTGAGTTTAAGGTTGAGGCTAACGTTGGTGAACCTCAGGTTTCTTACAGAGAGGCTATCAGAAAAGCAGTTAATATCGAACATAAATATGCTCGTCAATCAGGTGGTAAAGGTCAGTACGGTCACGTACTTCTTAAACTTGAGCCGCTTGAAGAAGGTGCAGGTTATGAATTCGTTAATGCAATCGTCGGCGGTGCTATTCCTAAGGAATATATCCCTGCTGTTGACGCAGGTATCCAAGGCGCTATGCAGTCTGGTGTACTTGCAGGTTACAACGTAGTTGACGTTAAGGCAACTCTATATGACGGTTCATACCATGAAGTCGACTCATCAGAAATGGCATTTAAGATTGCCGCTTCTATGGCGTTCAAGGAAGGTATGAAGAAGGCTGATCCTGTTATTAAGGAGCCTATCATGCTTGTTAATGTTATCGTTCCTGACGAATACCTTGGTTTCGTTATCGGTGACCTTTCATCAAGACGTGGTATGGTTAGACAGCAAGAATCACGCAGCGGCGGTGTTACTCAGGTAACAGCTGACGTGCCACTTGCAGAAATGTTTGGTTATGCTACAGTTCTTCGTTCAGGTACACAGGGACGTGGACAGTACTCAATGGAACCTTCACACTACAGCGAAGTTCCGAAGTCTGTTCAAGAAAAGATTATGAACGAACGTGCAAAGAACTAATTGAATTTTATACGGTAAGTAGGATTTTTTCCTACTTTCGCCGTTTAAATTTTAATAATTTATAAATTTATTGAAAAAATACTTGATTTTTTCACCAAAAGATTGTACAATAAGTTTATTAATGTATATAAAATATTTTAAGGAGGAATTTCTACAATGGCAAAAGAGAAATTTGAAAGAACTAAGCCGCATGTTAACATTGGTACTATCGGTCACGTTGACCATGGTAAGACAACTCTAACAGCTGCTATCACAAAGGTATTGGCTCTTAAGGGTCAGGCTCAATTCGAAGCTTACGACATGATCGATAAGGCTCCGGAAGAAAGAGAAAGAGGTATCACTATCTCAACAGCTCACGTTGAGTACGAAACAGACACACGTCACTATGCTCACGTTGACTGCCCGGGTCACGCTGACTACGTAAAGAACATGATCACAGGTGCTGCTCAGATGGACGGCGCTATCCTTGTTGTTTCAGCTGCTGACGGTCCAATGCCTCAGACAAGAGAACACATCCTTCTATCAAGACAGGTTGGCGTTCCTTATATCGTTGTATTCATGAACAAGGCTGACCAGGTTGACGATCCTGAACTTATGGAACTTGTTGAAATGGAAATCAGAGAACTTCTTAACGAATATGACTTCCCTGGCGATGATACTCCAATCATTTCAGGTTCAGCTCTTCAGGTACTTGAATGTGATTCAACAGATCCTAACGCTCCTGAATACAAGTGTATTCTTGACCTTATGGACGAAGTTGACAGATATATCCCAACTCCTGAAAGAAAGTCAGACCTTCCATTCCTAATGCCTATCGAAGACATTTTCTCAATCACAGGTCGTGGTACAGTTGCTACAGGTAGAGTTGAAAGAGGTCAGCTAAACCTTAACGACGAAGTTGAAATCGTTGGTCTTACAGACGAAAAGAGAAAAGTTGTTGTTACAGGTATCGAAATGTTCAGAAAGCTTCTTGACTACGCTGAAGCCGGCGACAACATCGGTGCACTACTTCGTGGTGTTCAGAGAAACGAAATCGAAAGAGGTCAGGTTCTTTCTAAGCCTGGTACAATTCACCCACACACAAAGTTTAAGGGCGAAGTTTACGTACTAACAAAGGACGAAGGTGGCCGTCATACACCATTCTTCAACAACTACAGACCTCAGTTCTATTTCAGAACAACTGACGTTACTGGCGTTATCACACTTCCAGAAGGTACAGAAATGTGTATGCCTGGCGATAACGTAAAGATGGAAGTTGAACTTATCACTCCAATCGCTATCGAAAAGGGTCTACGTTTCGCTATCCGTGAAGGTGGTAGAACAGTAGGTTCAGGTGTCGTTTCTGAAATCGAAGAAGCGTAAGCTTTACTGATTTGATTATTCAAAAAGATGTTACTTCGGTAACATCTTTTTTTGTGTTCTTATACGAAACAGTGGGGGAGATTACTGATTTTGAATGATATAATGTTAGTGTTTATTAAAGTCAAACTGATGTGTAGGGAATAAGGGAGTAAAAAACTTTGTATTACACATAGATAGGGTAGAGAACACTTTTTTTTAGTAGTTTATTAACACTAAATTATGCCTAAAACATGCTTTATCCACGATTATAAGCATTTATCAACGTACAACCGCACAAAAAAAGAACCGCCTCAGATGGAGCGGTCCAATAAAACAGTATATTGTTTTCGGGAAGCGGCATGATTACTCATGCCGCTTTTCCGTTCATAATGTCATAGAGTAAATTGGCGGGGAGTATGCCGATGTGATTGTAGCTGATGTCTACATCCTGCACTCTGTGTCCGCTGGATTTGTCCGGTGCGTGAACATACACAGCTTTTACCATATCGTTCAGAACTTCGGGTGTCAGCTTTTCCAGATACAGGTGCTTCTTTGCCAATCGAATGAAGGTATCGACACTCTCCACATGATTTTCTTGGTTCTGTATTTCGTTTTCAAGCATTTCAATCTTGGTTCTCAGATCTTCTTGCTCCTGCTCATAATCATCTGATAACATCTGAAAACGAGCTTCGGAGAGTTTTCCATTGACCATATCCTCGTAAATACGCTTGACCAACCTGTCAAGTTCTGCCAGACGGTTTTCAGATTTCTGCAAAGTTCGTTTTTTGGCAGAAAGCTCTTTCCTTGCTTCGGTTGTTCGCTTTGCACCCAATGCCTTACGAAAAGCATCTTCGTAGTCAGCGATACACTGGATAACCAATCTCATATGTTGGAGCGTACCTTCTTCCAATACAACAGCTCGGATGAAATGTGTATCACAAGCCCCTTTCCCTTTTTACGGGAAGTGGAGCATACGAAGTGGTCTTGTCTGGTTTCAAAACTGTTGCTGGTACAGTAGTACAATTTTTCACCGCAATCGGCACAACGAGCGATACCGGAGAACATATTGCTTTTGCCTGTTCTGGTGGGTCTGCGTTTGTTTTTTCGAAGTTCCTGCACACGGGCAAAGGTATCTTCGTCAATAATCGCTTCATGGGTATTCTCGAAAATCTTCCATTCCTCACGGGGATTTTTGAGTTTCTTTTTGCTCTTGTAAGACAGCTTGCGGGTTTTGAAGTTGACCATGTGGCCAAGGTATTCCATCTTTTCCAGTATGCCGGTGATAGTGCGTGGTGCCCAATCGTAAGGATTGTCCGGTGTCTTTGCAGGAGCATTTCGCCCCATCTTCATCCAATGAACAGTGGGACAATCCACCTTTGCCTCCCTCAGCTTCTTGGCAATCTGAGAGGGACCGAAGCCCTCCATGCACCATGCGAAAATCTGACGGACAACGGCTGCGGCTTCATCATCAACAATCCAATGTCTTTTAGGATTGTCGGGGTCTTTCATGTAGCCATAGGGCGGGTTGGTGGTCAGATACTCACCGGATTCGCCCTTCTGCTTCATGGATGCCTTGACCTTTTTACTGCTGTCCTTGACATAGAACTCATTGATGATGTTCAAGAACGGAGTAAAATCGTTGTCCTCCTGGTTGGCACTGTCCACACCGCTGTTGACAGCAATGAAGCGGACATTGTGTTCAGGGAAAAGCATTTCCGTATAAAGACCGACTTCCAGATAATTTCTGCCGATACGTCTCATGTCTTTGGCAATGAGAACACCGATCTGATCATTCTCTACCATGCTGATCATGCGCTGCCAATCGGGTCTGTTAAAGTTAGCCCCGGAGTAGCCATCGTCCACAAAAAACTGGATATTGCGAAAACCTTGTTCTTTAGCGTACCTTTTGAGAATCGCCTTTTGATTTACAATGCTGTTGCTATCGCCTGTCAGCTCATCGTCACGACTTAATCTACAGTAGATAGCGGTAATTTTGTCAGACTGCCTATTCATATCTTGTTCCTCCTTAATCGGCGGGCAGTCTGCCAATACAGGATTGCTTGCGCTCATTATATCATACATTCTTGGATTTTTCTCCTTTGACATTAAACTTTTTCAGAATCCTTTGCCATGTGGTCAAGAATCTTGGAGGGCAAACTGCGGGTCCGTCATAACTGCCGTTGAATCGGTAGGTAGTCTGACCAGAATGGATAGTCACGGTAATCTTCGGCAACTCTGCTGCACAGTAGTTGTGGGCAACAATATTGCCATTTTCATTGATAGTGTAATTTTTATTGTTCTGCTCATTCATAAAAATTGTCCTTTCTGTTTGGTGGTATCAAGTTCCCAAATTGGGAACTTGACGAATAAGAACGGAAACGAATCGAAGGGAAAGGTTATCGCTCCTGTTCTTTCTTGTGTTCGATTATTCTGCCAAGGGTCTGTTCCAGATTGTGGCGAATGGTATCAAGGCGCTGTACTTCATCCTTGATAGTTTGGTATTGATTGTAAAGCTTGTTTTTCTCTTTGATGAGCTGTTCCACTTCCGCCTGCAATGCCTTGTGGCTCGGCAGCTTCTTGAGTCCCTTGGAATCAAAATATCGCTTGGCGGCATCCAGAATAATGAAGTCGCTGTCATGTTCTTCTCGATAGGCACGACGGGCTTTCTCATTTTTGCAGACTTTCATTTCGTCGATTACATATCAGGTCTTGTGATAGTTCAGCACATGATTGCGAAGCTCTTTCTTTTCTGCGATTGTAGCTTCCACTGATTTCATTTCTGTGCGAATATCACTCAGCTTTTCGTGGGCGGCATCACAGGCGGCAGCCAATGCTTCTGGAGAACCAAAGCCCATCTCCTGATACAGCACATAGGCTCGGCTTGCGTTTTTGAGATTGTGTTTCTTTGCCCAATGCTCATAACCTTTGCCTTTTTCCTTTGCGGCATCAATATCCACCATGCGGCTGACAGTATCACGCTCATTGATAATTTTCTGCATAGCGGGTGCAGAATGGATGGGGTCTGTTTTTGTCCTCACTCGTTTTGTGTTTCTGACAAAGATTGCGAATACAGCAGCTTTATCAAAATCGTCACCCAGCTTTCGTGCCGTGATTGCTTTGGTGCGGTCGGGTGTGAGATAGGACAATCTTCCTCGGCTCTCCTTGACGGTGATACCACGGCGAAGAAGTTTTTCTGCGAAGTCCTCAAAGCTGGCAGCATCCGAAAGCGCCATGCGAATTTCTTCTCGGATCTTATCTTTGTCCGTTTCAAATTTAGTCTGCTTGACAGGCAAGCCCTGTTCGGTAAGAACAGCGTTTTCTTCGTCTAGCGCAAGCTGTCCTTTCTTCTTTGCCCAATACTCACGCTCGGTCACACGAGTCTTACTGCCGTTGAGCAGATCAATCTGATACAGACCTGCATCGTGGCACATCTCCATGACCTCGGCACGAAAATACTCCATAGCTGCGTTGGTGCAGCGGTGCTTCATGCCCGGTTGGGTATCGCATGGTCTGTCCATATACGGCATGAAGGGAACTTCTTCAATTCGCAGAGAATTGATAACGATGTGTACATGAACATTGCCGCTGCCGTTGTGTCCGTCGGGGTGTGTACAGACGACGGCTTGATGACCGGGAAAGTGTTCCTTGCAGAATTTCTCGCCAAGGCTCTGTGTCAGATCTACGGTCAATCCGTGGTCGGGAACATCTTTAGGGTCAAAAGAAATGATATAGTGATGACTTTTGACATCTTCCCGTTTTTGATTTTTCCTGTAGCGGAGATTAGCTCTTAGACAGGCAATCGCAAAATCTTCGTCACCGCAGTTTAGCGTAGAAATGCGGTAGTCCTGTCTTGGGATAAGCCTGCCGTTTTCGTCCAGGGTGGGCTTCATGGTAAACTCGTCGTGCTCAAAAGTGAGGTAGGCTTCGGCGGCAGAATAGTCAGCATTCTTAGAACTTATATGCTTGAACGTTGCCAACAGCATCACCTACCTTTTTCATCACTTCAAATTTCAGAGTGGCAAGCTCTGCGACGGCATCCTGCAATTCCTTAGCCATGGTAGGATAAGGAATTCGCCATTCATTGAGGTGTCGGGCAATCTGGTTCAGATTGTTTCCGATTCTGCCGTACTCGGCTGTCAGCTTTCCAATGGCAGCGAGCAGATCGTCACTAACCAATGTTGCCACGATGGTTGGTTTGATGGTTGCACCAGAGATCGCTTCACGGATAAACGCTGATTGATTCATGCCATAACTCTTCAAGCGGCGAAGAAAATCTGCGTGTTCTTCATCGTCCAGACGTGTTTTTACGATGTGGTTGCGTTTCGGTGTGTTGTAGGTTTTTGCCATTCGGTTCCTCCTTCGTTTTTTGAAAATAGAAAATCGGCGTTAGCCGCATCGCTCCCGCTTTACGGAACAGAGCAGGGTTTGGGGAAGGCACTCCCCAACAAGATTCCATGAGGAGCAAAATGAGCAGATGGCGAAATTTGGACCCATGGTAGAATCTTGCTCTACGCTACCCAGCCTTTTCGTTTTTGCCGATTTTTCAAGTTCACGCTTTCGGAGCTGAACTGTGTTTTGGAAAAATGACAAAACAAAAAGAGCCGATTACACAAAACATCAGAAATCGGCGGGAGCATGGCTCTCGCTTCAAAGTGATTTTCTATGTAATCGGCTCTGAAAATTCAAAGTCGGGTTCTGTTTCATACAGCTCCCGCCAACAGAACCAAAGGCGTGGTGGAGCAGTTCGGTACTTCCGGTGTACCGATACCGTGTCGGACAATTCCGACTCTCATAAAATATGTTTGAACATTTTGATATTCAATTTTTGCGTGGATAAACTTTCCACGACATTATTATACAAACAGCGACCTCTGTTGTCAAGATTTGCAAATGAAATGCTTGCCAGAGTAGTTGTATCTTTTTTATGAACAGGGGCGGCAGCACTTTTTGCTGTCGCCCCTTCTCATGAATTTTTGCTTACCATTGAAATGGTGCAATTGACACCGATGCAAATTGCGCAGTTTTTTAAGAAACCACCACTAAGTTCCCTGAAGTTTGATTTCAATAATCTCTTTTTGCGTCTCTCTGTCTTTTACGATTTTGAAGTCATCGCCAAGTGTAATGGAAAAATCAAATCCTTTGTCTTCGGTGGTGATAGAGCCAGTCCCGTTTTCTACTGCTTCTGCATCTCCCTGCTGAAGCTTGAGTGTTGCAACAAACCACCCTTTAAGAGTAATCTTTCCTTTTTCGATTTTCCAATCAGACATTTTCATTTTAGGGAAATCCAGAAGTTCTACATAATCTGCCAAAGGATCGAAGAACTCTGCTTTGTGTTTTTCTGCATACTCAAAAACAGCATTTTCTTGTGTCCGAGGGAATTCCTCTATCTGAGAAATGCAAGAAATGCAAATATCAGAAACCTGTTTTAGTAGTAAGTAGGCAGATTTGAAAATAGCTTGCCACTCTTCATCCAATGGGCTGATTATTTCATGGAACAAAGCATTTCTCAATGCATATACATAGTCAGCAAACCACTCCACGGCCTTTGTTGCCATTAGCGGTGCATATTCACCTCTGCGTGTTGCGTAGAGGTTCTCCCGATCTAAACGGCCAAAACCATTGAATGGAACTTGATAAATGATAGCATAAGAGTTTGATGCTGCCAGTGGATCTACTTCGTGGGGATATCTGTAGTTGTACTCAAATCTAAGTCGAAGCGCAGTATCCAATCGCAAACAGGCATCTTTGATTTTTCTGGTTACCGTTTGATTAAACCCTTTCTTCGGAAGTGTTACCTCAATATAATTCCGAAGCTTTTCCGAAATCTCTCTCATCACGGCATCATAAAAGTCATGCATAAATTGAGTCTCATTGATAATGAGATTTTGATAACGATGCTTCTCAACAACTGCACGAACGATTGGCCGCAGATCAATTTCTTTTTTGATGCTCTCGTTATACTTTGTTGTGCGGAACTGACCGGATATGCCCAAGTAGAATTTTAGAATGTGCTTATCAACAATATGTAAATTTGCTTGATACCTTTCCTTCAAGTTTCCATCCTTATCCAAATCAATCGTCTTTTCCTCATAAGAGAACTCACGATTGATTTGGAAAAAAGTCTGAAAGAAATACTGAGGAAAAACATCCATTACTTTTCGCATACTGATGGGGTACATCGCAAAGAGTTCTTGGGCAAAATCATCCGCATTAACATTCTTTTGCACGATGGGCATTATGCCTTCTTTGTAAGCGTTCAAGAAGGGTTTGTCTCCTCGGGGCATGCCATCTTCAGTAAAAACGTCGACATCAGGATTCAATTCTCTCAATACGGCAATAAATGTAAACCATGTTTTGATGAAAAGTGTAACAAAATCAGACTCGGTGATTGCTTTCCATTGCTCGTGTTTTCTTTCTACCTGCATACTGTTATTCCACCTTGTCTTTCAGCCATGCCAGCGCAGCATCTTCTCCCTGTTCAATAGCTAACTCAACAGCTTGCTTAGCATTTTCAAGGAACTGTTTAGACTTGTCACGAAACTCAAAAGATTGCCGAACCTTCACAGCAATTTCTCTCTGTACATTTTCATCAATTCTTGGCAGGGGCATGGAAAGCAACTCGTCTTTAGTGATTCCTGCTAAGATTGATCCGGAGCATCGTTGTTTCATTAGAGCTTGCATAAGTTCACATTTGAAAAGCACCAGCAAAGTTTCGGAATTTATGTTTTCGGAGTCTATAACATAAAAACCAGTAGAACATAGACTCTTGTCAAATTCGCTTGTAATGAGAGCGCAACTTTGCAAGGACCCCTCAATTGAAGGAATAATAACCTGTCCAGCGTTTACTTGTCGACGTGCTCTTGTTGGTAAAGCAGAACCCAGATTTCTTTCAGCATTTACTATCGCTCCTGCACGACCGACCGATGCAAGTTCAATATAAGTATACTCTACCTCAGCTTCAGGAACAAAATTTCGATCATACAATATGCAAAGGGTGTCAACTGTATCTTTGGTATTTAGCACCTCAGTATATTTTTCGTACTTTGACTGATAGTACTCCGCATCAAATCTTCCTGTTTTTCCAAAGCTCTGAGAGAATGATCTGATGGAAACACGACTATCATCAATTTGATCTGTTGTGACAACACTACGGAGTATAGCCGAAGCGGAATCATATTCATTTTGCGCCATTTGTTTATAATACACTGACTGGCTATAAAGTCGCTCTATTGTTTCTTGCAGAGCTACGGAATATTCAGGAACATGGATTCCGTCAATTGACTTAAGGGTGAGGTGCGGCTGGCCTGTCTGACTGGCAGATCGCCACATCAGTTTCTGTCCAAAAGAGCCATGCAAATATGCCCAAAGGTAAAACTTGTTGAGATCAGTCATCTCGCCCGTCCGAAGAATTATTACATCTCGGCAAGTAGCGTAAACACTAAACTCATCTGTCACAAGGCCGACCTTCGCCAATGTGTTTCCACCTTTGGCGATAATAATATCTCCAGGATAAGCCAGCGCAATAGTTTTACTATTGGCCTTCAGTATTTCTTCGGGAAGGAAAACCGTTTTATCCGAAATCACAACGAGTCCATCTACGATTTCGTTCACTCGCAGGAATGGGATGTTGTTTCTATCATCACTGTAATACCCAGTGATAGAAGGATAAAAGGCGCTGCAATCCGTTTTTCCATTGTGGGCAGAAATTGTTTTTCCTGCCATGGACTCAAGGACGGTTTCTAAGATCAAGCTATCCTTCTGGTAGTATTCGGCATCCACACGAAGAAGCTTATCCTTAACATAGCGCAGATTGATTTCACTGCATTCCAGCCCATCCATCAAAGCCTTGTACTTGGCTTCATCGAAAGGTTCAACGGATGGGCTTATTGAAAAAAACTTAAACCTTCCTTCTTAGCAAACTCAATAAATGCTTCTGCAATGCCGTCCGGGGTCAAACCGTCGTGACTATACAAATCATGGTCAACAATCAAGTGTCCGTGGCGATCAAGTACATTTTCCCCGGTAATGGGGTCTTTTACATAGATCTTCTCTCCGGAGTTATCTTTACTCGGCTTTTGCATTGTTGCAAAGAAGATGGGATAATCTTCCTTCTTCGGGCACAGCTCATCATCCCATTTCTGAACAAATAGAACGGAGGTCTTGGTTCCTGTGTGGGGTTTGAACACATTACCATGCAAGCCTACAACGGCAAGGATGCGGCAGCGCTCAGCAATAAATTCACGAATGTACTTATCACTGGAGTTGTTGAAACGTCCTTGCGGGAGCACGATTGCCATACGGCCACCCAGCTTCAGGAAGTTCAGGTTTCGCTCAATAAACAGAACATCACGACCGACTTTATTCTGCCACTTGCCAGCACTATTTTTGCCAAGCTCATAATGAGAAATGATTGTGTTTTCCTTGATATCGCCAGCAAACGGAGGATTGGCCATCACGAGGTCAAATTGGAACTGGCTATAATCTTTCACGCCAGCAGGCTGAAGCTTCTTCAGCTTCTTAAAACCTTCGTTATAAGTGTCAATCCAGTCTTCCTGTTTAGTGGTTTCGCCCCAGCGGGAATAGTCCAGTGTGTTCAGATGAAGCACGTTAGTCTGACCGTCACCGGCGATCAGATTCAGTGTACGAGCAACACGGACGGTCTTTTCATCAAAATCAATAGCAAAGACATTGTCTCTGACAAAGTTGGTTTCTTCAGGAATACGCTCCGCAGCAGTGAATCCATCACCTTCAGGGAGACCTTTTTCTCTGCGAATATCCTTCCAAACCTTGAAAATACTATGGACTGTGAAGCCAGAACTACCACAGGCGGTGTCGATGATTTTGTCCTTGGTAGTGGGGTTCATCATTTTAACGCACATATCAATGACATATCGAGGAGTAAAATACTGGCCTTTTTCACCCTTTTGTGCTTTGCTCATCAGATACTCAAAGGCATCATCCACGACATCAAGATTGTTATTGAAGAGCTTAATGTCCTGTAGAGAAGCTACGCAGACTGCGAGATGAGAAGGGGAAAGCAGGATTTTGCTTTCGTCTGTGAAGATACCTTCCCATTTCTTTTTAGCATCATCAAACAACCCCTGAATTTTCTCTTTCAGCTCATAGTCAGTATTTCCATTGTTACGGAACTGCAAATAAACTGTGGGGTCATTGGCGCAGATCAGCTCATCATACAGTTTAGCAAAAATCAGTTTGAAGATTTCTTCAAATGAATCAACACCAGCACTTGCCAGAACTTCGTCCTCCATCTCTTTAATCAGGGAGCGGAGGGACTTTTTCTGGGTGCTGATTTTATCTTTGCGCTTTAGATCTTCATATGTAAACTTCTCGTTAATGATATCGGAAAGCTTTTGTGTAGCTTTAGGAATATCGCTGATTTCCTCGAAGAAATTAGGGTCTTTACGGTTGTAGCAGGAAATTTGTTCGCCGTTTGTCCAAACACCAATAGGCGCACCGGTAGCATTGCAATAGGATTTCAGCTGTTCCTTGCCATCGGTAAGCTTTGGCTTTTTCAGCTCCACGATGATATACGGTACCATAGGACGATCTTTGTCCATAATGGTGATATCTGCTCGTTTTACCTCACGTCCAAAGTGAATTGGAGTTTCCAGCTGAATACGATTGGCTGCATATCCATATTCGTTCATCAGCTTGTAAATATAGAGCTGACGAACAGCTTCTTCGGGAGTAAGCCTGATTTCTTTGTCACGGATTGCGCAAGTAATATAAGGAACCTCGCTACAACGGACAGATTTCATAAAGATACGAGACTCTATCGTAGATTTGGCCTCAACAGAGAATAGCGTATCATCATATGTAGTATTTTTGAAAAGTTCATTCAATGTCATTTGTTGTTCCTCCTGATGCGGAAATGCCCGCATAAATAAGTTGCTCGATTTGTGTAATTTGTTCTTCTGATGGATCAACTGCAATTAGTTGTCTTATCAGACCCCATAGTTTCGGGTTCTTACTGAGTTCTGCGTTTATGTCTGGTGGCGATGTCCCTTTGGCTTTTGCGAAAAGGACCAACATTTTTTCACGCAGTTCAGGAGGTGGCTGGAGTTGTTCTATTAGTCTTAGTAGCAACTCTTCAGAAGGGAAGATCATTCCGCTTTCAATCGAGCTGAGAGAAGCGTTTGTGATATCTACAGCCAGTGCTAACTGCCGCTGAGAAAGATGCGGTTGTTTCTTTTCTCGTGCTTGCTTAATCCACTTGCCAAGTTTTTTCTTATCGGCAGCTGATACAGCCATTAGCATTCCTCCCTTCATAGTGTTAGCTGTTAACTAACAGCTAACACTATTATAGCATATGTAATTTAAATGTCAAGATGAGTGAGCCAATTGAGGTTTATGCATGAAATTGTGCCGCCAAAAGTGATACAGCGCCCATTGCTCTTATGAACAATGGGTGCTGCTATTATATGTTAAATTATTCTTCCATGACTTCCAATATTATCCTTGTTCCCGTCTTAAAACAGTTTTGGAAGATCAAGCAATCTGTGATGGTCTGCTACCCACACACAGTCTGTGTATTTTTCGAACAGTTCTTTCTGCTCGTTGGTCATGGCGGCATGGAGTTTTTCTTCATTCCTACAGATCAGCTCCAGTAGCTTCTTGTACTCTGTAGGCACAATATTGCCATACCAAAATTCTTCAAGGATTCTCATACAGCATCCTCCTCGTAGATCATTTCACGAAGAATAATTTCCTCTGCACGATGGCAGATGCTGCTCATGGCTCCTACCCACGCCATTTGGTCGGTAGCTTTCAGTTCCTCAGTCACGCCCTCAGATGCTTGTATCTGCTCAATAATTAGGGACAAACGCTCCTGTGCCTGCTCATTCAGATCAGCGAGGTATGTCCAGAGTTGACCACTGAGAACAAGGTTGTTAAACCGGATCGGACGATGCTCTTTCAGATATTCCCTATGCATGCGTCCCCACCGACCAATAGGTCTGTTTTCCTCCGGCAAACGAATATCGGGAATATAATAATCACCACAACGTATATAGTTCAGTTCCTGCATCATATGTACCTCCAATAAAATTCAAACATTCTGTTAAAGATAGAAAAAGGCGATACCTGGCTATGAAAACCAAGTATCGCCAATTTTTCTTGTCGCACTCCTGTACGGCAGCTACCCTATGTCAGTAATGTTTTCATACTGTCTTATTGGAAGCTACCCGACTAAGCGGTTCTTATTTCTGATATGATTATTCAGCTACATAGCCGTTAATCTTTTTAGCACACTCAGGGCAAATATTCTTACCGTTGAATTGGAATATATTCTTTGCATCGCCACAGAATATGCATGAAGGTTCATACTTCTTTAGGATTATACAGTTATCTTCTGTATAAATTTCCATTGAATCCTTAATGTCGATTCCAAACTTTCTCCTTAGTTCTACCGGAATGACAATACGGCCAAGTTCATCAACCTTTCTAACGATTCCTACAGATTTCATTAAAATTTTCCTCCTTATCTAATATTCTTTTAAACGGTAAATTTATTATACCACATATGTAATAAATTGTCAACAAAAACAGAAAAAATACTAACAAAAATAATTTTTATAGAAATACCGCGTTTTATGCGGATTTTAGCGACAGCCACAGCGAAATGGCTTTTAAACTCACATATCGTGCCAACATATTTTTTGCTTTTATTACACGCTTTGACATATTCATCAAATAATCGGTATCATACTTAGCCGCAAGCTGTCTTAATGTATCTTTTTTATCAATATTAATAATCATATTCGGTGCTTGCGATTGCATAAGAATTATATCACGCAGATATGCAAGCCAAAAAACGAATATATTTTCAGCCTTATCTTTATTTTCATCAAGATACTTCTTCACAACAAATGCCGAACTTCTGTCTGTTGACAATACCGAAAATAAATTTTCAAGTGAGGATGTTCTCACTGATTCAAAGTTTTCATCCTTTATAATATTATCAGCAACTCCCGGCACACCTGCACAATACTTAATCAAAAACGGCAAGCGTTCCTTTTCTTCGGGATATTTTCCGCTTATATACTTCTCCATAATCGCATCAGACACAGACGGAAAATGCACAAGCGTAAAACGTGATAAAATTGTCTGCAATAGGGAAGCGGAGTTTTCTGTTATCAAGATGAATACTGCGTATTCCGGCGGTTCTTCAAACGTTTTTAAAAACGTGTTTTGTGCCTCCTCGGTAAGCAAAGACGCGTCCTCAAATATATAAACCTTATGCTTTGAATTAAACGGCTTTACAGCCACATCCTCCTCAAGTTTACGCATATCTTTTGCACCGATACTTTTTTTATCGGCTTTCGGTCGAACATAAATTATATCGGGGTTTGTGTCCGCTTTTGATTCTACGCAATTCTGACAACTTCCGCAAGGTGCGACACCTGTATTTTTGCACGTCAATGCCGCCGCAAAAAGTCTGGCGGAATTGAGTACACCCAAGCCTTTTTCACCCTCAAATATATACGCGTGTGAGCTTGCGCCGTTATGCACCGATTCTATTAAATTTTTCATCAAATCCTCATGGAACGTTTCGTATCCGTACATAATCTGCTTCCTATCTACTCAAAATGAAATCAAATATCTTTTCCGCAACTTCATCTTTTGTCATCTTTTCAAGCTGAACTTCATCATCTTTTGTTATAAGCGTCACGATATTTGTATTACCGCCAAAGCCTGCACCGTCTTGTTTAAGATTATTTGCGACAATCATATCACAATTTTTCTTTTCAAGTTTCTTTCTTGAATTTTCAAGCATATTTTCTGTTTCCATAGAGAAACCGCAGATAAATTGACCGTTTTTTCTTTCACCGAGAGTTTTTAATATATCGTCCGTACGTTCAAGCTCAATCGACATATTACCGTCCTGTTTTTTTACCTTTTCACTGCTTACGTTCTTAGGTCTGTAATCAGCCACTGCCGCCGCCTTAACGATTATATCCATACTGTCGGCACGTTCTATTACCGCGTCATACATATCTTTCGCACTCTGCACCTTAACCGTATTCACAAACACAGGAGGCTCACTGTCGCATTTACCCATAACAAGCGTCACGTCCGCACCTCTTAGCATTGCGTTCTTTGCAAGTGCAAAACCCATTTTTCCGCTCGAATGGTTTGTTATGAATCTCACAGGGTCGATAGCCTCTACAGTTGCACCGGCTGTAACAAGCACTTTTTTACCTGTCATATCTTTTTCAAATGCAATCTCTTTAACAATGTATTCAAACAAAAGCTCTTCATCAGGCATTCTGCCGTCACCCATATCACCGTTTGCAAGCATACCGTGCGCCGGTTCAACTATTTCATAGCCGTAATGCTTCAGCTTTTCAATGTTATCCTGCACGATAGGGTTATGGAACATATTATGATTCATAGCAGGTGACACAATTTTCTTGCAAGGACAAGCCATAACAGTAGTTGTAAGCATATCATCGGCGATACCGTTTGCAATCTTGCCGATTACATTTGCACTCGCCGGTGCAATCATAACCACGTCCGCCGCTTTTGCAAGTGCAACGTGTTCAACGCTGAATTCAAAATTACGGTCAAATGTATCTATAAGGCATTTATGCTTTGTCAATGTTTCAAAAGTTATGGGATTTATAAAATTAGTTGCGTTCTGCGTCATAAGCACGTGTACTTCACAATGCTGTTTTACAAGCATTCTTGCAAGATTTGCGATTTTGTACGCCGCAATACTTCCCGTAACTCCAAGCACGACTGTTTTTCCTTTGAGCATACTAATCCTCCGTTCAAATTATATTTATATACATTCTTCTATTATAGCACAATTTTTCATATAAATAAATATCAAATTCACAAGAAACGGAGGAAAGTATATGAATTATATTTGGTGCTTGATGATTATTGTGTCGATAGTTGTGTCAATTTTTAACGGCACTGTCGACCAAACTATAAACAGTGCGTTTGAGGGTGCGAAAAGTGCCGTTTTTACGGTATTGTCATTTGCGGGAGTTATGTGCTTTTGGACGGGTATTATGAAAATTGCCGAAAATGCGGGATTGTCACAGAAATTAGAGAAATTATTAAAACCTATAATAAACTTCCTGTTTCCCAATGCAGGTCAAAACGCAAAAAAATATATTGCCGTGAATATGAGTGCCAACATACTCGGAATGGGCAACGCCGCTACGCCTATGGGCATAAAGGCTATGCAATGTCTTGACAAAGAAAACAACAATCCGCTTTATACTTCAAAAAATATGTGTATGCTTGTCGTTTTGAACACCACGTCCGTACAGCTTATACCCACAACAATAATCGCTCTGCGTGTTGCGGCAGGCTCTGCAAATCCGTTTTCGGTTATTCTGCCGATTTGGATTTCTTCATTCACCGCCGCATTTATTGCTTTAACACTGACAAAATTACTATATAGGGAGTAAAATATGATTTATGTAATACCGCTCATAATTTCACTTGTTCTTATAACCGCAATGATAAAAAAACTTCCGTCATACGAACTTTTTATAGATGGGGCAGAGGACGGAATGAAAATAGTATCAGGCATATTTCCGCCGCTTGTAGCGGTGCTTACCGCCGCATATATGCTCCGTGCGTCAGGCACGCTTGACCTTATAGTATCACTTCTTTCACCTATCACAAATTTAATTCCTGCCGAAGTTATGCCTTTGGCGCTTATTCGTCCAATATCGGGCAGCGGTGCAACGGGCATACTTACCGAAATTTTAAATAATTACGGTGCCGACAGCGAAGTCGGTCGAATTGCCTCCGTTATAATGGGTTCGACTGAAACAACTTTCTACTGTCTTTGCGTATATTTTGCGAAAACAAGGGTAAAACATAACTTGAAAGCTGTTCCTTTTGCGGCTATCGGTGACATAGTTGGCATATTGACGGCGGCTATTTTGATTAAGTTGGTAAAATTTTAACGAATTTTAATTATATACTTGAAAAACAGATAATTTTTATATATAATATAATCAAGAAAAATCGGATAATTTTGTCCGCATAAAAAAGGAGAAATTGACTATGTACAACAAATTAACAGTTGAAGATGTTGACGTAAAAGGCAAAAAGGTTTTAGTACGTTGTGACTTTAACGTGCCGCTTGACGCTGACGGTAATATCACAGACGAAAACCGTATTGTAGGTGCACTTCCTACAATTAAGTATCTTATAGATAACGGAGCAAGAGTTATTCTTTGCTCACATATGGGTAAGCCAAAGGGTGAGCCTGTTCCATCACTTTCTCTTGCACCTGTTGCAAAGAGTCTTTCAGAAAAGCTCGGCAAAGAAGTTGTTTTTGCCGCTGACGATAACGTAGTAGGCGACAACGCTAAAAAGGCTGTTGCAGAAATGAATGACGGTGATGTTGTTCTTCTTCAAAACACTCGTTACAGAAAAGAAGAAACAAAGAACGAAGAAGCTTTTTCAAAAGAACTTGCTTCACTTGCTGATTTGTTCGTAAATGACGCATTCGGTACAGCTCACAGAGCTCACTGCTCAAACGTAGGTGTATCTTCAATTCTTAAGCCGGCTGTTGCAGGTTATCTAATTGAAAAGGAAATCAACTTCCTCGGTAACGCAGTAAACAATCCTGTAAGACCGCTTGTAGCTATTCTTGGCGGAAGTAAAGTTTCTTCAAAGATTTCAGTTATTGAAAATCTTCTAAAGAAAGTAGACAAGCTAATCATCGGCGGCGGTATGGCTTACACATTCTTCGCAGCACAAGGCAAGACAACAGGTACATCACTTCTTGAACCTGATTACATTGACTATGCCAAGAAAATGCTTGACGAGGCAGGCGATAAGCTACTTCTTCCTGTTGATACAGTAGTTGCTAAAGAATTTGCAAACGACGCCGAATCACAAGTTGTTGAAGGTAATATTCCTGACGGCTGGATGGGTCTTGACATCGGTCCTAAGACAATCGAACTTTACAAGGATGCTCTTAAAGACGCAAAGACAGTTGTTTGGAACGGTCCTATGGGCGTATTTGAAATGCCAAACTTCGCAAAGGGTACAAATACAATAGCTCAGGCTCTTGCCGATCTTGACGCTACAACAATCATCGGCGGCGGTGACAGTGTTGCTGCAGTAAACCAAGCAGGTCTTGGCGATAAGATGAGCCACATCTCAACAGGCGGCGGCGCATCAATGGAATTCCTTGAAGGTAAAGAACTTCCTGGTATCGCAGCTTTGACAGATAAATAATTATTAGATAACGGACTATTTGTGGTGATATAATAGTTATCTTTGCCACCCCTCAGTCGCTTTCGCGACAGCTCCCCTCGATGGGAGCCAATCATGCCTCTCCTTGAGGAGAGGGGGACCGCTTGCGGTGGTGTGGTGGCTATCTTTCACCACCACTCAGTTGCTTTTGCGACAGCTCCCCTCGATGGGAGCCAATTAAACACTAATATGAAATATGAACATTTACCATACAATAAAAATCTAAAATCAAATGCACGAGATTTAAGAAAATCAATGACTAAGCAAGAACGTCATTTATGGTATGACTTTTTGAAAACATATCCTGTTAGGATTTACAGACAAAAAATCGTCCTAAATTATATTCTTGATTTCTACTGTCATTCTGCCAAACTTGGCATAGAACTTGACGGAAGTCAACATTACGAAGATGATACACACTTAAAAGACAATCAACGTACATTAATACTTAATAATCAAGGTATTAAAATTATAAGATTTTCTAATCTTGATATTGATAAAAACTTTAATGGTGTATGTGAGTATATTCACAATACAATTCAAAATCGATTAAAGGAGAAATTACAATGGGAAAATATATAATTGCCGGTAACTGGAAGATGAACAAGCTTCCATCAGAAACATATGATTACATCAAAGAAGTAATCGACGCAACAAAGGGTTCAGAATGTGAAGTAGTTTGCTGTACACCGTTCGTATGCCTACCACAGGCTGTTGAGGCCGCTAAGGGTTCACACGTTAAAATCGGTGCTGAAAACCTACACTTTGAGGACAAGGGTGCTTTCACAGGTGAAGTAAGTGCAGAAATGCTTAAAGACCTTGGTGTTGATTATGTTATCATGGGTCACAGTGAAAGACGTGAATACAACAACGAAACTGATGAAACAGTTAATCTAAAGGCTAAAAAGGCTCTTGAAAAGGGTCTTATTCCTATCGTTTGCTGCGGTGAAAGTCTTGAACAGCGCGAAGCCGGTATCACAATGGACTGGATTGCTATTCAAATCAAGAAGGCATTTGCCGGAATCAGTGCTGACGATGCTAAGAAAGTTGTCGTTGCATACGAGCCAATCTGGGCTATCGGTACAGGCAAGACTGCTACTGACGACCAAGCTGAAGAAGTTTGCGGCGGTATCAGAGAATTACTTGAAAATCTTTACGATGCTGAAACAGCAAAGGCTATTACTATTCAATACGGCGGCAGCATGAATCCTAAGAACTGTGCAGGACTTCTTGCTAAACCAAACATTGACGGTGGTCTTATCGGCGGTGCATCTCTAAAGAGTGCTGACTTCGCTGTTATCACAAAGGCAGCTAAATAATGATTTTACAAAAGGGCAGGCATTATTGCCTGTCCTATTTTTAAACATAAAGGAGTAATTACTTATGGCAAAGAAACCAATCGCATTAATTATTATGGACGGTTACGGCATTAATCAAAATACAGAGGGAAATGCTATCGTAGCGGCAAAGAAACCTCATCTTGACAAGCTTTTAGCCGAATATCCACATTCACAGCTTTCTGCAAGCGGTCTTGACGTTGGTCTTCCTGACGGTCAAATGGGTAACAGTGAAGTAGGTCACACAAATATCGGTGCCGGCAGAATTGTTTATCAAATGCTTGTTAAGATTTCAAAAGACATTAACGACGGTAAAATTTACGAAAACAAAGCTCTTTCAGACGCTATGGACGCCGCTAAAGCTAACGGCAAGTCACTTCACCTTATGGGACTTCTTTCAAACGGTGGTGTACACAGCCACAACGAACACCTTTACGGTCTGTTAAAGATGGCTAAGAAAAAAGGTATCGAAAACGTATATGTTCATACATTCCTTGACGGTCGTGACGTTCCTCCTACATCAGGTGCCGAATTTATGGCTGAACTTGAAAAAGAAATTAAAGAAATCGGCGTAGGCTCTGTCGCTACTATTATGGGCAGATTTTACGCTATGGACAGAGATAACGCTTGGGACAGAGTCGAAAAGGCTTACAAAGCTATGGTTGACGGCGAAGGCATACAGGAAACAGACGCTGTTACAGCCGTTAAAAACTCATACTCAAATGACGTTACAGACGAATTTGTTATTCCGACTGTTGTTGACAAAAACGGTATGATTAAAGAGGGCGACAGTGTTATTTTCTTCAACTTCCGTCCTGACAGAGCAAGACAGATTACAAGAACTTTTGTTGACCCTGATTTTACAGGCTTTGAAAGAAAGTATTTCCCTGTAAACTTCGTTTGTATGACTCAATATGACGAATCAATGCCAAATGTAACTGTAGCATATCCGCCGGAAACTCTTGAAATGACATTCGGTGAATACATCAGTAAGAAAGGTCTTACACAGCTTAGAATTGCCGAAACACAGAAGTATGCACACGTTACATTCTTCTTTAACGGCGGTGAAGAAAAGCAATTTGAAGGTGAGGAAAGAATACTTATCAAGTCACCTGACGTTGCAACTTTCGATATGAAACCTGAAATGAGTGCTTACGAAGTTACTGACGCAGTTGTTGACGCAATCAATTCGGACAAGTTTGATGTTATCATTCTTAACTATGCTAACTGTGATATGGTCGGTCACACAGGTATTATGGAAGCGGCTGTTAAGGCAGTTGAAGCCGTTGACGAGTGTGTAGGCAGAATGGTTGACGCTATTCTTGCAAAGGGCGGACAAGCTATCATCACTGCCGATCACGGTAACGCTGACTGCTTAATCGACCCTGTTACAAAAGCTCCGTTTACAGCTCATACAACTAACCCTGTTCCTATGATTCTTGTAGGTGCAGGCGATGTTAAAGTTAAGAACGGCAGACTTTGTGACCTTTGCCCGACTATGCTTGACCTTATGGGACTTGAAAAACCTGAACAAATGACAGGTGAGAGTCTTATTGTAAAATAATTTTTGATATATTAGAGTGTCGAATTCAATCGGCACTCTTTTTTCTTTAAATTTCCACTTGTTATATTGCTGTTTATACTATATAATTAGCGGTGAGGAGGGATATGATATGAAAAAAATAGCAGCACTTTTTTTATCACTGATGATTATATCACCGACGGTTTTTGCCGATGATGATATAACGGTATATCTAAACGAAGATGAATTAATATTTGAGCAGTCACCAATAATACAAAACGATTCAACTCTTGTACCGTTCAGAGCGATATTTGAAAATCTTGATATGGTTGTACAGTGGTTTGGCGACGAACAGCGTGTAACGGCTCAAAAAGACGATTTAACCATAACTTTGTTTATAAACGAAAATACGATGTATGTCAATGATACGTCTGTCGAGCTTAATACGCCCCCTATAATCTACAATGATTACACCCTTGTACCGTTAAGGGCTGTATCGGAATCGGCCGGTGCAGAGGTATTTTGGGACGGTGACACGCATACAGTTTATATTGAAACCGATAATGAAAGTGATTTTGATGATTGGGGATATGAAGTTCTGAATCTCGTAAACGAAGAACGTGCAAAATATAATGTTGCACCGTTAAAATGGGACGATTCGCTTGCCGCTCTTGCCGAAAGTCACTGTGAAGATATGATAGACAGAAACTTCTTTGCACACAATACTCCTGACGGACAAACTCCGTTTGACAGAATGAAAGCCGCAGGGATATCATATTCTTCGGCAGGGGAGAATATAGCCGCAGGTCAATCTTCACCGCAAAATGTTATGGATTCTTGGATGAATTCACCGGGACACCGCAAAAATATATTAAATCCCGATTTTGAATATATAGGCGTAGGACTTGCACGAGGAGGATCATACGGTATTTATTGGGCACAGGAATTTGCAACGTTTAAATAATGTAATAAAAAAATAATATTTTTCCTATTGACACATACAATTAATAGTGGTAGTATAATAATATATAAGCAAGGTAGAGGTGCGCTTGTGTATCAGTATGTATACGGAGATATGCAATTATCTTTGATGTATACGGAAAGGACACAGTGCCGAAGTTTGAATATTATTGCGGATATTCATTCTGGGCATATCGTTAACAGCGGTATGACTGTCATCGTAAGGTGGGGAGCTATCGCTGTTTTTGTTATATGCAAACATAGCAGTAGTTTCTAACTACTGCTTTTTATTTTATAAAAAACAAAGGAGAGTCAAAATGAAAGACAATTACAAAGTAGGTATTATAGGTGCAACAGGTATGGTTGGACAGCGTTTTATTACACTTCTTAATGACCACCCATGGTATACAATCGAAGTGCTTGCAGCATCTCCGAGAAGTGCCGGCAAGGCTTATAAAGACGCCGTAGGCGCTAAATGGGCTATGGACGAAGAAATTCCTGCATCAGTAGCAGATATGGTTGTTATGGACGCTACAAACGACGTTGAAAAAATTGCAGAAAAGGTAGATTTCGTATTCTGTGCAGTTGATATGAAAAAAGACGAAATCAAAGCTCTTGAAGAAAGATATGCTAAGGCTGAATGCCCTGTTGTTTCAAACAACTCTGCTCACCGTCATACTCCTGACGTTCCGATGATTATTCCGGAAATCAACCCTCAGCACATTGAAATTATTCCTGCTCAGCGTGAAAGACTTGGTACAAAGAGAGGTTTTATCGCAGTTAAGTCAAATTGCTCTCTACAATCATATTTGCCTGCAATGGCTGTTGTTAATATGAAGTACCCAATCGACCACGCTCTTGTAACAACTTATCAAGCTATTTCAGGTGCAGGTAAGACTTTTAAGACATGGCCGGAAATGGTTGACAACCTAATCCCATACATCGGCGGAGAAGAAATGAAGTCAGAAGTTGAGCCTAACAAGGTACTTGGTAAAATTGAAGGTAAAGAAATCGTTCCTTCAACCGAATTGCAAATCGAATGCCAAACATACAGAGTTCCTGTATCAAACGGTCACACAGCCGCTATATTCTTCTCATTCAAAGACAGTGCAAACAAGCCGTCTGTAGAAGAAATCGAAAAAATGTGGGCAGAATACAAAGGTGTTCCTCAGGAACTTAACCTACCTCACGCTCCAAAGCAGTTTATTCACGTTTACACTGAAAAGGACGCTCCTGATCAGCCTCAAATTAAAACTGCCCGTGAAATCGACGGCGGTATGGCTATTTCATGCGGACGTTTGAGAGAATCAACACAATACGATTATAAGATGGTTTCTATGAGCCACAATACTCTAAGAGGTGCTGCAGGCGGTGCGGTTCTTCTTGCTGAACTACTTACAGCTAAGGGTTATATGGATTAATTTTAAATTTTATTGAAAGGAATTGATTTAATATGTCTAAGACATTACCTTTTACAGGTTCCGGCGTTGCCATTATTACGCCGTTTGACGGCTTAAAGACAAATTATGATGAACTTGGAAAATTAATTGAATATCATATTGAAAACAATACAGACGCAATTATAATTTGCGGTACAACAGGTGAGGCATCTACTATGCCTGACGAAGAACATCTTGCAGCTATCAAGTACACTGTTGAAAAAGCGGCAGGCAGAATTACTGTCATTGCCGGTACAGGTTCAAATGATACTGCTCACGCAATCGAGCTTTCAAAGAAAGCCGAAGAATACGGTGTTGACGGAATTCTTTCTGTTACTCCGTATTACAACAAGACTACTCAAAAGGGACTTATTGCTCACTTTACGGCTATTGCCAATGCAATCAAAATCCCTGTTATCCTTTACAACGTTCCGTCCAGAACAGGTATGAGCTTTGCTATCGACACTCTAAAGGAACTTGCAAAGGTTGAAAACATAGTTGCTATCAAAGAGGCAAGCGGAAACATCAGTTATATGGCTAAGGTTGCCGCAGAAGTACCTGATTTATACATTTATTCGGGTAACGACGATATGATTGTTCCTACACTTTCGCTTGGCGGTAAGGGTGTTATATCTGTTGTTGCAAACATTCTTCCTAAGGAAACTCACAACATATGTGAATACTACTTTAACGGAGAAGTGGATAAGTCAAGAGATTTACAATTAAAAATGCTTGACCTTATCAACAACCTATTTATCGAGGTTAACCCTGTTCCGATTAAGACTGCTATGAATTTGTTAGGCTTCAACGCAGGCAACTTGCGTATGCCTCTTGTTGATATGGACAGTGCAAACCTTGAAAAACTAAAAAAATCTATGACTGATTTCGGTATGAAACTTGCATAAAGGAGCAACGGACTAATGACGAAAATTATTATGAACGGTTGTAACGGTAAAATGGGGCAGGTTATTACCCGTCTTGTCAGTGAGGACAATGAATGTGAGATTGTTGCAGGCTTTGACGTAAATGATTCTATTGAAAATACTTATCCTGTTTTCACAAATCCAGATGAATTTACAGGCGACGCCGATGTTATAATCGACTTTTCACACCCATCTGCTCTTACAACTGTACTAAACTACTGCAAAAAGAGAAAATTACCTGTTATTCTTGCTACAACAGGTTATACTGATGAGCAGAAAAAGGAATTTACAGAGGCATCTAAAGAAATTCCTGTATTTTTCTCTGCAAATATGAGTCTTGGTATCAATCTTATCATTGCTCTTGCAAAGAAAGCTACAAAACTTCTTGAAGGAAACTTCGATATTGAAATTGTTGAACGTCATCACAATCAAAAAATTGACGCTCCGTCAGGTACTGCTCTTGCTATTGCTGACGCTATTGACGAAACACTTTCTTATCCGGCTGAATATGTCTATGACAGACACGCAGTTCGCAGAAAGAGAAAGCCTACCGAAATAGGTATTCACGCTGTTCGCGGCGGTACTATTGTAGGTGATCATGAAGTTATCTTTGCAGGAACTGATGAAGTTATTGAATTAAAGCACAGCGCTCACAGTAAAGAAGTTTTTGCGGTCGGTGCAATTAAGGCTGCAAAATTTATGAGTGACAAACCTGCCGGAATGTACAATATGAATGATTTAATCAGTACACTGTAAGACAGCAATAAATTTTCCGGACCGTGCAAAATTATTATTTTATAGTTTAAAATTTATAGAAATAACAAATATAAAAGGCAAGCCTATCTCTGATATACGGCTTGCCTTTGCACTTTTCACAAAAATAAACTCTAACGTACAAATGTACGCCGACGAGTTAATTTTTGTAAAATCCGAACTAATTTCTTACTGTCTTACCTCAAAACATCAAAAAAGAGGCTTTCGAGCCTCTTTTTTAATATATTTCATCAGCTATATTTACAATTTCAATACCTACATTTTCCGCATTACGAAGCGTAAAACCTGTTCCGCTTTTCTGCATAAGGCAAAATGCAATACAAAATGATGAATCTTTAATCATCTTCAAATTTCTCAATTTCATACAATCGTCCGTATACACGCTTTCGGTAATATAAATTATCTTATCGGCTTTTGAAAGTACCATTCTGTATCTGAATTGTTCGCTCTCTTTCCACATTTTACTCTGACCGTAACAGGGAAGGTACATAACAAGTTTTATATTCTGATATTTCTCACGCATTTCAATTACAGTTTCTGCGGCTATTGTATCAAAACCAAGTGCACCGCCGTCTATAAACGTATTAACACCGTATTCGGTAATCATTTTTTCTATATTATCGGCAAGTTGTGCCTTTACAATTTCAATTTTTGATTGTGCTATTTTTCTGTGTCCCGTAAAAAAGCACGTCTTGCTCTTATCCACAAAATCACCTCTGAAATATTATACACTTATGATATGATTTTTTCAAGTGTTATCTTATCAAAAAATACATTGAGCCGACAACCGTTACAAACGCAAGAACAAACAAACTTATACCGCCTAATTTATTATTATCCTTTAAATTATACACTCCGTAGCTGACTACTGAAGTAGTACATACTAAAATTACCGTTATAATCAATACATTTCTTACCATTTTATTCCCTCACAATCAATCCTGTTCTTCTGACTTTAAAGTTGGTACACACAGAGAATTTGTATTCGCTCCAGCCGACGTTTTTTTTGAACCAATTATATTGATTATTTGTTAAAAACTTGTATTTTATCTTTTCATTTAATTTTAAAATGTCACTATTATACTTTTTTGTAAAGTTATTTATAAATTCTGTACAAGCACTGCTCGTATAATTTGCTACATCTCTTTCAAAATCTTCAATTTTATTTTCTACATTATAGTCTGCCGGTAGGGAATAAAGGTCACTTTCTATATACAATTCTATATCAACGGTCTTTTTATCAGTATCAATTTTATATTTTGGCTTTTTCTGTTGAGTTGTTTTTACGGTTATAGGAATATCGGGAGTATCATTATTATAATAAGTAAGATAACTATAAGTATAGTCACCTTTTAACATCTTACATATTTCAGTTTCAACTTCACCAAGTTCACCGACCATTTTATCCTTTTCAAACACAGCCGCACCTATTGCTTCAGCTTTATTTTTCTTTTCAATAGCGGTCTCACCGCCAACATAGTTTTTTATATCATATTCATACTTGCTTGTATTTTTTTCGGCGTCTTTTTCTTTTTCATTTTCATCTTTTTCATTTGAACTTTTACTTTCAAAACTGTCCAAGCTCTCCGAACTACCCTCCGAGCCTTCATTTTGACCGTCTTTTGACTGTCCTTTATCATCATTTTGACTGTTACCGCCTGATCCCTCAATTACACCCGCAACAGGCAATATACTATCATAGTTATCTGTATATAAACCCGTAAAAAACTCTCTTAATTGACCGTCAGGAATACCTACAAGCTGATTTTTTTGGTATATTAGCTGATAATATTGTGCAGGGTTTACCTCCATTTCAGGATTTACCGATGTCAAATAGTCATTTGCGGTCGTATTTGCCACCGCTATGAACACATCAGGTCTGATTTCTTCACTTCTCACAAGTGTTTCTATCATATCTTTAACGCCCTTTTCGGCTATTTCTTTTGAAAATACTATCAATTTTGCATGTGACATAGAAAAACTTTTACTTACTATATTATTCGCCAAGCCGACACCGGCGTATATATTTGGTGCCTCAATAGTTACGTTATCAACTATTTCACTGCCTGCTTTTCCGCCGGATTCCGACGCTCCTCCGCTTATTTGAGTGGTGTTCGCATACTGAATTGTTATTTTATAATTATCGTCATCTGTACTGTCTATACCAAGTGCAACCACATATGCGATTTCATTCGGCTCTTTTCCTGTACAGCCTGTGAGGAGTGTTGTTAAAACGACTACTATAATAGTTATAATTATTCGTATTCTACTCACTTTCACCACTCTCCTCATTTACAGTTCGTTTGTTATATATCTTTTTTGAATAAAATCCGAACAAAATAGGCAATAAAAATGCCACGGGGTATACTATTATGTTTTCCAACCGTTCAGATTTAACCAAATCCACAACAGAACTCGGCAATACAGCCACAATTCCGCTTATTATCACAACAGGAAGTATAAGCGGTTTATAATATTTAAGGTCAAATGTTATCTGCCACACATAACACAGTGCATATACATAAATTGATGAATATATAAGCACAAGAATTGACCATACAAATTGGAATATTACCTCAAATCTGCTGAAAAAGTTACCCAAATGTATCACTCTTGACAGTTGATACACGGGAATCATAAATTCTCTTGAAACCGGATAAGGATAAATTAAGCAATATGACAGTAAAATGACTACTCCGATAGTTGCACTTATATAAATTGCTCTCCAACCGCTCTTTTTTGCCTCTGAAGAATTTTCACAATAGGGAAGCAGAATGTTCAACAGCAATATATCCGAAAACAGTGAAATTGTATTTATTCCTTTGACCATTATACTATAAACCCCGTTGCCCAGTATCGGAAATATATTATTTATATTGAAATACGGTATCAAAAGTATCAACGACAGCAGCAACACTATTCCGGCAAGCGGCATAAACATATTATTTACTCTTGCTATCGGTTCAAGACCTATATATGCACCTATTCCTATAGCAAGCATAAAAATAGGTATTATAAATTCTATTTTGAAGTCCTGCAAGAGTACAATTTTGACTGTTTCGGGAAAAATTCTTATAATTGACGAATAATTTATCAATAAAACTACAAAAACAACAACTCCGACTATTATTTTAAGCCACTTTTTGCCTGTCATTTCAGCAAGCTGTATTATATTTTTATTACTTCTGTATAGTTTGGTTGTAATCCAAAACAGTCCTATTACAATCAACGTATTGTATATACACTCTATCCATGCTGCATTTCCGCTGTTTATAATCATTATTTTAGGAAATGTCAAGAGCATTTTTACCGATATTACATTAATGAGCAGTGTCGTCATTTTCTTTCTGTCTATCATAACTACTCCTTCTAATGTTTCACGTGAAACATTTATCGTGTATTCTTTTTTATTTTCCAATTACGGCTTATCTTCGGTTCTTCTGTATTTTTTTTGGTTTTTAGAAAATCCGGACGATGTTCTTTCTTCCATATAGGATTTTCAAATATAGAATTAGTCATACTTCTGTTATTAACCTTTGGAATAGGGGATAAATACGGTACTCCGAAACTTGTTTGCTTTGCAACATACAAACTATATATGAAAATACCTATTGCAATTCCGTAAAAGCCCATTACAGCCGCCAAAGCTATAAAAGCAAGTCTTAAAATTCGATAACCCCAACTAAGTGAATAATCTGAAGTTGCAAATGAACCGATACCTGTTATAGCGATAATTATAATCATAATTGGACTTACTATTTTTGCACTGACTGCGGCTTGTCCTAAAATCAAACCTCCGACAATACCCAGTGTTGAGCCTATTGGGTTAGGCATTCGTATTCCTGCCTCTCGTATCATTTCAAACGATATATCCATTAACAAAAGTTCCACTATACTTGAAAAAGGTACGTTTTCTCTTGCCGCACTGATTGAATATAACAAATAAGTCGGTATTATTTCTTGATGAAACAACGTTATAGCAAGGTATAATCCGGGAAGCAGAATAGACAAGAACATCGCTAACATTCTGATTATTCGTGACATATTTGCATACGGTACACGCAAGTAATCATCAGAAACTGCGTGAGTAAGTTCAAAAGCGTTTGTCGGCATTATCAATGCTCTCGGACTGCCGTTTAAAATCAGTACAACACGTCCTTCTGTCAATGCTCGTGCTGCCCTATCCGGTCGTTCCGTTGCAAAAATGTGGCTTGTAAGCGAAAAAGTCTTATCTTCAAGCATCATTGCAACTTCTTCGATTGCAATGACATACTGTGTATTGATACTGTTAAGCCGTCTTCTCACTTCGTCAACCATATCACTGTTAGCAATATCGGAAATATACAACATTACACCTCTTGTTTTACTGACACTTCCGATTTTAATACCTTCCGCAATCAGTTTTTCACTTTTAATTATTTTTCTGACAAGAGCAGTATTATTTCTAAGCATTTCTGCAAATGCCTCTTGCGGTCCGTAAATAGACTGTTCATTTTCAGGTTTACCGATACTTCGCGTACCCCATTCACGAACATCAAGTGAAAAACCTTTTGAAAAGCCGTCTACAAACACAGCACAACCACCAAAATTAACTTCTTCAAATATAGTATCCATACTGTTTGTAGTTATTGCCTGCGAATGTGCAATAAATCTGTCTATTATTTCAGTTTCATAACTGTATATCTTGTCATCTGAAAAGTAGGGTATTTCAAGCAATGTCTTTATTATCGCCAAATCAACCATATCTGTACTTACCATACCGTCGATAAATACAATAAATGCTTTGCGTCCCTCTTTTAAAACAAGCTCGCGTATTACTATATCGTTATTAATAGGTACGTTAAATCTGTTTCGTACATATGAAATGTTTTCTTCATAGCTTTTTGATACAGTATCTTTTGCGGTTGTTTCGTTTTTCTCATCTCGCACATCGTATTCTATATCGTTACTTTTATTTTTCAACTTAAAATCATTTTCTTGAGCAGTAGGAGAGAATATCACATAATTTTTTATTTTTCTAAATAAACTGTTCATTTTAATCCTCCGTTAAATATATCATATATATTATGGTATCACTTTTTGAAAATTATACATATGTTTCACGTGAAACATTACATTTGTGTTAAATCTTCAATATGTTTCACGTGAAACATTTACAAATAAAAATTTTATGATATAATGATATATAGAAATAAATTAAAAAGTGGAGATTATTATGACAAAAATAATTGCAATAACAAATCAAAAGGGTGGTGTCGGTAAAACAACCACTTCTGTTAATCTGTCATCATGTCTTGCATATGAAAATAAAAAAACTCTGCTTATAGACTGCGACCCTCAAGGTAATTCGACAAGCGGTCTTGGTATTGAAAAAGATGATTATGAATTATCAATTTATGATTGTTTTGTTGACAGTTCTAAAACAAAAGATGCTGTAATCAAGACAAAATATAATAATTTGTATGTCATTCCGTCATCTTCAGACCTTTCTGCCGCTGAAATTGAGCTTGCATATGAAGATAAGCGTGAGTTTTTCTTGAAAAATGCCATTGATATGATTAAAGAAAACTTTGACTATATTATAATAGATTCACCTCCTGCACTCGGAATGATTACTATTAATATTATGACTGCGTCAGATTCCGTATTAATTCCGATACAATGTGAATACTATGCACTTGAGGGTTTAAGTCAGCTTATTACCACAATTAAGACAATCAAAAAGAAACTTAATCCGCAAATTGAAATTGAAGGTGTTCTCGGAACTATGTATGACGGCAGAACAAATCTTTCAATACAGGTGCTTGACGAAGTTAAAAAATATTTTCCGGATAAGGTTTATAAAACCATTATTCCGCGAAATGTTCGTTTAAGTGAATCACCGTCTTTCGGTGAGCCTATAATAAACTATGACAGAACCTCTAAAGGTGCAGACGCATATATGGCTCTGGCAAAGGAAGTTATACGAAACAATAAATAACTTAATTAATGTCAGTAAAGGAGTGAGCATATGGCTAAAAAAGGTTTAGGCAAAGGGCTTAATTCTCTTTTTAATGAAGAAGATATTGAAGAAGTTACTTCCGAAATTACTAAATCTTCAGATGGGGACATAAAAAAAGTGCGTATGTCCCTGATTGAGCCTAACAAAAAACAACCAAGACGTCATTTTGACGAAGAAAAAATAACGGCTCTTGCAGATTCTATTAAGGAACACGGACTTATTCAACCTATTATAATAACACCGTCCGACAATAATATGTATAAAATTGTTGCCGGTGAAAGACGTTGGAGAGCCGCAAAAAAGGCAAATTTAAAAGAAATTCCGGCAGTTATAAGAAAATACAGTGAAGAACAGGTTGCCGAAATTGCTTTGATTGAAAATTTGCAGCGTGAAAATCTAAATCCGATTGAAGAGGCTATCGGTTATAACTTATTGATGGACGAATTTAATCTTACTCAAGAACTTATAAGTCAAAGAGTAGGAAAGAGCAGAAGTGCAATCGCCAATTCATTAAGACTTTTGTCACTTGAGGACGAAATTCAGAAAATGCTTATTTTAGGTACTTTAACAAGCGGTCACGCACGTGCGATACTTTCGCTTGACGATAAAGAACTGCGAATAGCACTTTCAAAACGTATTATCGAAGATAATTTAAATGTAAGACAAGCCGAGGCTCTTGCAAAGCAACTTCAAAAGAAAAAGCCACAGAAGAAAAAGTCTGAAAAAACAGCTTATGACATTGAAATTGAGAAGATACAAAATACATTATCTTCTGCAATGGGTACAAAAGTCAGAATCAATCATACAGCTAAAAAAGGTAAAATTGAAATTGAATATTACGGGAACGAAGATTTAGAACGTGTTCTTGGATTTTTTAATATAAAAGGAGAATGAGAATGAATATTGATACAAATACACTTATTTTTATTGCTCTTGCAATAATGATGATACTTATAGTTATTTGTTTCATCTGCAACAGCATTAATTCATCAAAAATCAACACACTTATGGATTATTCCGATGAAGGCGATATTATCGGTGCTTTAAAAGATTACTACGATAAAGTTGATGATTTATCAAAGACTGTAAATGATACATCCGACGCGGTTTTGATGTCGCGACTTGCAAATTGTGAAAATGATTCTAATATTTCACTAAAAAAGGTAGCTGTTGTTAATTTTGACGCATTTGACGATGTCACAGGCAAACTTAGCTTTGCACTTGCTATTTTGAATAACAACAACGACGGTATCATTTTAACATCGCTTTACGGACACAATTCATGCAATACATATGTGCGTGAAATTGTCGGCGGTCAGACACCTATAAAACTTCTTGATGAAGAAAATGCTGCACTTGAAAATGCAAAAAGTAAACTAAAGAGGACTGAAAACAATGGCTAATAAGAATGATAACAAATCTATGTTTCTCTACACCGCTTTAATATTTATAGTTGCGGTATTGCTGATTATTTTTTCGTTTTTAGGTCAGACAAATATGCAAAAAAATCAGCCGCAAGTTAGTGAATCACCGGATAAAGAAATGAGTATTTCCGAAAAGGCATCAATACTTAGTGAAGAAAATACAGTTTTACTGGAAAATAACAATAATCTAAAAAAAGAAAATCAAGAATTATCCGAAGAAAATATACAGCTTAAATCGGATAATGAATCACTTACACAAAAACAGTCACAAAATGATTTATTACTAAGTGCAAACGGTTATTTTACACTCGGTAATAATTCAATGGCACTTGAAACGCTTGATAAAGTTAATTACAACGATCTTTCAAGTGACCAAAAAATTATATACGATAACATTAAAAATAATATAAATTAAAGAAAGGATAAATTTAAGATGTTAGACATTAAAGTATTAAGACAAGAACCTGAACGTATAAAGGAGGCTTTAAAAAAGCGTTTCAATCCGCTTGATATTGAGCCTGCTATAGAACTTGATAAGCAAAGACGTGCAATTCTTGCAGAAGTTGAACAGAAAAAAGCTAAACAAAACGAAATTACAAAGCAAATTCCTCAAATGAAGAAAAACGGTGAAAATACAGACCAAATTTTTGCCGAAATGAAGGAATTGAGTAATGATATTAAAGCTGACGATGAAAAGGTAAGGGATATTGACGAACAGCTAAGAAACTTTATGCTAAGGATTCCTAATATTCCTAATCCTGAAGTTCCGGTAGGTAAGGACGATACAGAAAACGTTGAACTTAGAAAGTTCTCTGAACCGAGAAAGTTTGATTTTGAACCAAAGGCTCACTGGGATATCGGTACAGACCTTGATATTCTTGATTTTGAACGCGGTACAAAAATTGCCGGTACTCGTTTCACAGTATATAAAGGTCTTGGTGCAAGACTTGAAAGAGCCGTTATTCAGTTCTTCCTTAATACTCACACAGAAGAATCGGGCTATACTGAAATCTTCCCACCGTATATGGTAAACAGAGCATCAATGACAGGTACAGGTCAGCTGCCTAAATTTGAAGAGGACGCATTTAAGGTTGTAAACAACGGCTTCTTCCTAATTCCTACGGCAGAAGTTCCTGTAACAAATCTTCACAGAGATGAAATTCTAAGCGGTGACCAACTTCCTATTAAATATACAGCTTACTCAGCATGTTTCAGAGCAGAGGCAGGCAGTGCAGGCCGTGACACAAGAGGTCTTATCAGACAGCACCAATTCAACAAAGTTGAACTTGTTAAGTTTGTAAAGCCTGAAACAAGCTATGACGAACTTGAAAAACTTACAAACGACGCTGAAAAGCTACTTCAAAAGCTTGGACTTGCTTACAGAGTTGTATGCTTGTCAACAGGTGACCTTGGTTTCTCATCGGCTAAGACATATGATATTGAAGTATGGATGCCAAGCTACGGCAGATATGTTGAAATTTCTTCATGTTCAAACTTTGAAGATTATCAGGCAAGACGTGCTAACATCAAATATAAGGAAACACCAAAGGATAAGGCTCAATTTGTTCATACACTTAACGGCTCAGGTCTTGCAGTCGGCAGAACTGTTGCCGCAATTCTTGAAAATTATCAGAATGAGGACGGTACTGTAACAGTTCCTGAAGTTCTTGTTCCTTATATGGGTACAGATAAGATTTCTAAGTAATTTTGATTTTTGTAAATAGGCAAGCCATGGCTTGCCTATTATTGTATTTATCAACATTACAAAACAGTTGAAATTAATTTTTCCACGTTTGTGTTGATAACCTATATTGTGTTTGTAATATTTCTGTAACACAAGATATAGTTGTGGTATTATGTAAACTAATTTATGGTTAAATTTGACTTATCAACACCTTAATTTTACCACTTATCCACTTAAAAATGACGTAGACAAGCCATTTATTTTGAGTTATCCACGTTATCCACACAGTTATCCACACAGTGTGTAATTATTACCGTTTATAAAAAATCGCGTAAATATGCGATTTTTTAAGGTTTACATTTTAATATTACACTATTGTTACAAATATTACACAAATACGTGGAAAAAGTGTGGATAACTGATGATAACTCACCACAAATTACGGTTTTAAGGCGTTTTTTGTTGTTTATAACACCTTGAAAGTTATCCACACCGTGTGTATAACTTGTAGGATAACCGTATAAACTAATTTATTTGAATCTCGGAGGTAATTATTTATGATTACACCACGTTTAAAATGTATAATAGACCATACAAAAGGAAATAGAATCGCCGATATTGGTACTGACCACGCATATATTCCTATTTATCTTGTTAAAAATGATTTAGCCGAATATGTTATTGCAGGCGATGTAAGACAAGGACCGGTTGATATTGCAAAAGCTAATGTTGAAAAGCATAAACTTTCTGATAAAATTGAGGTAAGGCTTGGCAGTGGTCTTTCAGTTATTGAAAAAGGTGAGGTTGACACCGTTATAATTGCCGGTATGGGCGGTCAGCTTATCAGTGAGATTTTAAGTGCAGATACAGAAAAGGCGAGAGAATGTAATCTTGTACTTCAACCGATGAATGCACAATATGAGCTTAGAAAGTATCTTATTTCAAACGGCTTTTCTATTACGGACGAAGATATTGCCATTGAGGGATTTAAGGTATATAATATAATGAATGTTATAAATAAACCTCAAAAGGAATTTGATAACGATATTGAATATCATTTACCGAAATATCTTGTAAATCATAAGTATTATAAAAATCTCTATGATAAAAAACATCGTGAATTTGTCAAGGTTATAACAGGTCTTGAAAATTCAAAAGACGTTGATGAGGATAAACTCAATAAATATAAATACTGGCTAAAGGAATTGAATAAATATGAAAGCTAAAGAAATAATTAAAATAATTGAGAATGTATGCCCCGAAAGATTGGCGTATTCATGGGATAATGTCGGTCTTTTGTGCGGTGATGAAAATAAGGAAGTAAAAAAGGTATTTGTAACGCTTGATACAAATATCAAAACCGTTAAAGAGGCTATATCCAAAAATGCCGATATGATTGTTTCACATCACCCAATACTGCTTGGCGGTATAAAGAGAATTGATTATTCCACATCTGTGGGACAAATGCTTAAATTGCTTATTGAAAATAATATACCGCTTTTCGCCGCTCATACTAATATGGACACAGCTAAAGGCGGTATAAATGATAAACTTACAGAAATGTTTGAACTTACAGATGTTAAAATACTTGACCAACATACCGATGATTCATCGGCAGGTTTGGGACGATACGGCAGACTTGAAAAAACGATTAAATTAGGTGATTTTGCAGAACATTGTAAAAAGATACTCGGCACACCTTTTTTGCGTGTTTCCGGCGATTTTGAAAAGAATATTAATACAGTTGCGGTTGCATCGGGCAGCTGCAGTGAAATTATTCCGCTTGCATTTGAAAAGGGTGCGGACGTTATTATAACGGGTGATATGAAGTATCATAATATGATTGATATGACCGAACTTGGAATATGCGTCATTGACGCAGGTCATTATCCTACTGAAATATGTGTTATGGATATATTTGAAGATATTTTGAAGGATACTGATATTGAGATAATAAAATCAGAAAATAAGGATATTTTTAAACTTGTTTGACATAATTTAAAATATATTGTATAATATTTTAAGAGTAAGTCAGATAATCGCGCCGTTTACGGTGAGGAAAGTCCGGGCTTCACAGAGCAGGGTGCCGGCTAACGGCCGGTAAAGGTGACTTTAAGGATAGTGCAACAGAAAATAAATGCCTTGATTTATTAAGGTGATTGTGGAAATGTGCGGTAAGAGCGCACAGGGAAGATGGCAACTGAATTCCCGTGTAAACCCCACCTGAAGCAACTTTGGGAATGTTAAGCTTGCTCGGCGTGTTCCCTTGAAAGGCTTGAGCGTATAGGTAACTGTACGTCGAGATAGATGATTATCTAATACAGAACCCGGCTTATAGATTTGCTCATTTTAAGAAATGCCTTTAGGCATTTCTTTTTTTATTCCATCACTCAGTCACTTCGTGACATCTCTCCTCAAGGAGAGGCTTTTTGTACGGCTCCCATTGATGGGAGCCGGTGACGCAGTCGACTGTGGAGTGGCTTGTTCATATTTTTATATGACTGTTATTTTTTATCGTATCATTTTCCACCGCTCCGTCACTTCGTGACACCTCTCCTCAAGGAGAGACTTTTTGTATGGCTCCAATTGAGGGGAACCGGCAACGCAGTGACTGTGGGGTGGCTTTTTATAACTTTAATACGAGCTTACTTATTTTTTAACTTGTCATAAATACATCGTTCGTATGGGGACAGCACCCACAACGTCCCTTTTTATCTAACCTTTTTCTTTCCGTAGAAGCGATCATTGGTCGCCCCTTTTATACTTTCACACTTGGGAGGCCAATGATCGCCCCTACGATTATTTTTACTCCACGAAAAAAGGGATTATCGTGGATAATCCCTTTTAATCATATCACCATACCGCCGTCAACGTTGACAACCTGACCTGTTATAAAATCCGCATTTTCGCTTGCAAGAAATCTTACCGTCTTTGCAATCTCCTCCGGTTTACCGAGTCGTTCAAGAGGTGTTTCTTCACAAAGGCAATCAAAATCTTCTTTTGTTAAATGGCTGTTCATTTCAGTTTCAATAACTCCGGGTGCAACACAATTTACACATATACCCGACGGTCCCAGCTCCTTTGCAAGTGCTTTTGTAAAGCCTATAACCGCCGCCTTTGCGGCACTGTAATGAACCTCACAGCTGCCGCCTGTAACACCCCACATTGACGAAATATTAATAATTTTACCGCTATGTTTATAAATCATATCATCAACAAAAGCCTTTGTAACGAGATACATACTTTTCATATTCACATCAAACATTCTGTCCCAATCATTTTCAGTTATATCTGTAAACAGTTTTTGTTGTGAAATACCTGCATTATTTACAATTACATCTATTTTACCGTAATTTGTGTGAATAAATTCAGCCATATCATTTACTTGTTTAGAGTCTGAAACATCTGCTTTTACTATAACCGCACCTGTTTCATTTTTTATCTTTTCCGCCTCATCACTGCTTTTGTTATAATTCAAGAACACTCTGTATCCGTTATTTGAAAATTCATATACACAAGCCTTACCTATTCCGCGACTTCCGCCTGTTATCAAAACATTTTTCATAATCTTTCCTTCTTATTCTTCTTCCGGTTTCATTTTAGGTATAAACACCCTTGATGTCTTTTTCTCAACAACCTTGTTTGCACGTTCAACAGCCTGTTCCATGCAATATTCCTGACAGTCAAGTTTTTTCTTTCCGCGTCTGTCTTTTGTATAAACACCGTCATGCTGAATATGTGCACGCATTGTATCGCTAAGCTGTACATCAAGCACGTTTATAACTTCTTTCTTCAAATTTTCATCGTCAATAGGAAACATTATTTCAACACGTCTGTTAAGATTTCTCTGCATCCAATCGGCACTTGCACAGAACACATTTTCTTGACCATCATTATAGAAATAATATATTCTTGTATGTTCAAGGTATCTGCCGACAATAGAACGAACCGTAATATTTTCCGACAAATCCTTTACACCTGCTCTCAAGGCACAAATTCCGCGCACAATCAAATCAATCTTAACACCGCTGCAGCTTGCTTTATATAAAAGTTCAATAATTTTAGGGTCAACAAGCGAATTAACCTTTGCAACTATTCTTGCTTTACGTCCTTCTTTTGCGTGTTTAATTTCACGTTCAATCATTTCTTCCGTCTTTTTTCTTAGCCATAGAGGTGCAAGAATAAGTTTGTTCCAGTATGACGGCTCTGAAAATCCTGAAATCATATTAAAGAATGCACCGGCGTCATCACCGATTGGTTTTGAACAAGTCAAAAGTCCCATATCGGTATAGAAATTTGCGGTTATATCGTTATAGTTACCCGTTCCGAGATGAACATATCTTCTGATACCGTCCTCCTCACGTCTTACTATTTCGGTAATCTTTGAATGTGTTTTAAGTCCCAAAAGTCCGTATATAACGTGACAACCGGCTTTTTCAAGTTTTCTCGCCCAAATAATATTGTTTTCTTCATCAAATCTTGCCTTTAATTCAACAAGTACGCTCACTTGCTTACCGTTTTCCGCCGCACGTGAAAGTGCCTCTATAATAGGCGAATTTCCGCTTACTCTGTACAATGTCTGTTTAATTGCAAGCACATTTTCATCAACTGCAGCCTGTTTTATCAAATCAACTATTGTTGAAAAACTGTCATACGGGTGATGAAGAAGTATATCTCCCTCACGGATTTTTTCAAATAAATCAACATTTTTAAGTTCAGGTCTTACCTGTGATTTAAACGGCTTATATTTATACTTGTCAAATCCGTCCTCCGAATACAGCTTATTCAAGAAAGTAAAATCAATAGGTCCGTTGATTTTATAAATATCATCATTCTTAACTTTCAATTTTTTCTTTAAAATTGAAAGCAATTCACTTTTAACCTTACTGTCCACTTCAAGACGGATTACACCGCTTCTTTCACGTTCCTTAAGGCTCTTTTCAATTTCAATAAGCAAATCTTCACTGTCGTCCTCATCAATAGGAATATCCGCGTCACGCATAACTCTGTATGAATACGAGCAAAGCACGTCATAACCCATAAACAGCATAGGCAAAAATTCCTGTACTATTTCTTCAAGCAGAATAAATTGTTTTTTACCGTTTTCAGACGGAAGTTTTACTATACGTTTAAATACTGACGGTATCTGTACCGTTGCAAAAGCCTGCTCCTTGTTTTCCTTTTTGATAAGTGCACAAATGTTAAGCACCTTATTTTGAATAAGCGGAAACGGTCTTGACGAATCAACCGCCATAGGCGTCAAAACAGGGTATATTTCATTTTTGAAATACTTTTCAATAAATTTATTTTGTTCTTCAGAAAGCTGATTTCTGTTTAAGATTGATATGTTTTCAACAGCCAGCTGCGGCAGAAGTAATTTTTCATATGTACTATACTGCATATCAACCATATTATGAGTTTTTTCAGATATTTTTTCAAGCTGTTCGTGAGGTGTAAGTCCGGACGCATCTTTTTTCTTATAGTCGGAAATCTCCATATTTTTAAGTGACGCAACACGTACCATGAAAAATTCATCAAGATTTGAGCTTGTTATGGCAAGAAATTTAAGTCTTTCAAACAACGGATTTTCTTTATCCCTTGCTTCATGCAATACACGCAAATTAAAATCAAGCCAAGAAAGTTCTCTGTTTATATAGTTTTCACTTTTATTATAGTCCTGCATAATCATTTCAATCCTTTCTTCACAAGTACGGCTTTGATACCGAACACTTCTTCAAAAAATTCCTGTGCTATGTTAAATTCACGTTCTTCAAGACTTATATCACTGTCCGTATAAGCGGTTATCGTAAGTATTCCGTTTCTTATTGATGTTTTGATTTCGTCTATTTTTTGATTGTATTCAACATCAAGTGACTTGGCAAGTGAAAGTATTGCCGCAAGTTTTGAAATAAGCAATCTTCTATTCTTTGAATATACGTTGTATTCATTAAAATCAAAAATACCGTTTTGGAACAGCACCGCACCTGATATTACTTCGTGTTCCTTTTGTGACAAACCTATAATAGGATTTGATTTTACAATGTCGTATGAGTATTTGCTGTAATCGTTTATATTTATATAGTAACCCGTATCCGCAAATATTGACGCAACTTTAAGCAATACCGCGTGACGCTTTGAAAGTCCGAACTTTTTAGAAAGCGTTGCCATTATATTTACTCCGAACTCCATAATTTTAGTATAATGGCGGTGGCTTACATCATATTTGCCTGCATAATATTTTGCACTTGATATAATATCATCTGTAAATATATGCTTTGTATGCGTATAAGCATTTTTTTCGACATATTCGACAAGTATTCCGTCAACAAGCGATATTTCAGGTGCAATGATTATCTGATTTTTGTCTTTTGACATAAACATCTTATAGAAAAGAATTGACGGCATCATCAGCTTTGCAATATCATAAGGTACTTCGTACTTGTCCTCCACATATTGCGGTCCGTATTCAGATATAATCTTGTATACATCATCTATATTTTCTTCTGTTATGCTGTCCGAACTTATACCGCAGATTTTTTTGATATATCTTACTTGATTACCCATTATTACGAAATACTTATAGTTTGGATTTTTGTAGAATACATTTTTATAGTTATTGATACCCGCCTTAATAAAATCCTCAAGCACACTTGAAAAAGAGGTTGTACTGTTTTTAACCGTTGAAAGATTTTCAAGTACACGAAGTGAACCCATAGGCAGGTTTTGAGAAAATTGAAGTTTGGACTGCTCATAATGTGATACCTGCACACTTCCCGACGCAACGTCAACCAAAACAGCTCCTGCCTCGATAATATCGTCAAAATAGCTGTTGTTAAGTGCAAATGCCTTGTTATGTAAAAATCTTTCCTCTTCATTTGATATAATAGTGACCTTTATCCCCGTTCTTATATTAATCTGGTCAATTATATACTCACTGTTTGACGCCTCTCTTACGGCTGTAGTTGCATAACAGACGTATTCGTCAACTCCGTAGCTTTTCATTATCCTTAAATATTCTTCAAAGCAGTTACATATCTTGTCCACAAGGTTATAGCTTATTTTTCCGACTGCATACGATTCTTTGCCTATCGACAAATCATATTTGACGGTATCAAGCACTGAAATGCCGTTTTTCTTTGAAACTTCCGCTATCTTCATTGTTATTTCCGTAGACCCCAAGTCTATTGCCGCAAAAACTTTATATCTCGGCACATTTCATCATTCCTTCCTATAGTTTTGTATTAATTTCATTATACATAAAACTTAAAAAAATCTCAATATTTTTCTTGATTAATTTACTTAAATTTGATATTATAGAGTGTAGACTTAAATATAATGGCGATATGTTTGATTTTAATACAATTTGTTAACAATAATGAAAAAAAGGAGGAAAATAATAGATATGGATATGTTAGAGATTTGGAATCAAGTTCTTGAAAATCTTGAAGGCAATGTATCTCCTGTCGGATTTAATATACATATAAAAACAGCAGTTCCCGTATGTTTTGAAAACTCGACTTTTACTATTTCCGTAGCTACTTCTATTAATAAAAATCTTGTAGAATACCGTTACAAAAAATACATCGAATCATCACTTGAAAAAGTTACGGGTGCTAAAATTTCACTTGCTGTTTTGGTCGGTGACGCAAACGAGTTAAAGCAAGAAATCGAATCAAAACAAAACTCGGAATACGACAACAGTGAAATAATAAGCAGTGACGGTTTAAATTCAAAGTATACATTTGAAAATTTTGTACAGGGTTCTTCAAATTTATATGCGTATACCGCCGCAGAGCAAGTTGCCAATCATCCGGGTGAAAGCAATAATCCTCTTTTTATTTACGGTAACAGCGGACTTGGAAAAACACACTTAATGCAGGCAATCGGTAATAAGATTAAAGCTAATAATCCAAATGCAAAGATAATATATGTTTCAAGTGAAAACTTTATGAATGAATTTATCACATCAATCAGAGAAAAAACAGGCGATAAATTCAGAAGTAAATACAGAGCCGCCGACGCACTTTTAGTGGACGACGTTCAATTTTTGAAAAATAAAGAGGCTACACAGGACGAATTTTTCCATACCTTTAATGAACTCTTTAATTCAAAGAAACAAATTGTTTTGACAAGTGACCGACTTCCGAATGAACTGAAAACTCTTGAGGACCGTTTAAGAACAAGATTCGGACAAGGTCTTACCATTGATGTATCTGTACCTAACTTTGAAACAAGAGTTGCAATTCTTCAGCAGAAGGCTTTGGAACATAATAAAGAAATTGATGAAGACGCATTATTATATGTAGCGGAGCATATTCGTTCAAGTGTCCGTGAACTTGAAGGTGCATTGCTTAAAATCATATCAATGTCGGAATTTAAAAAATGTAAAATAACAAAAGATTTTGCGGAAGAAGTTCTGAAAAAATTAATTCCGAAGAGCGAAACGGTAACTCCTCAGAATATTATAAAAAAAGTTTCTACTTATTATAATATTTCAGAGTCGGATATTACCGGTAAAGTTAAGACAAAAGAAATAGTAGTTCCAAGACAAATTTCAATGTACCTTTGCCGAAAGATTTTAAATATGAACGATACAAACATAGGTAAAGAGTTTGGAAAAGACCGAACAACAGTAGGGCATAACATTGAAAAAATTGAGGAAAGTATCGATAGTAACAGTACGATTAAATCAGATGTTAATTACATATTAAAAGACCTAAATTATAACGAGGGATAAATGTAGGGATAAGTTGTTGATAACGTGTGGATTTCTGAATAAGGAAATTTCAGTAAAAAAATCAGATTTGGGTTATCCAAAGTTATCCACCGCCAATACATACTGTATATGTTGATAAAATATGGCTTGTCTATGCACTCTGAAATGACTTTTCCATCAATCCACGCTCCCTACTACTACTACTATTATATTATATATTATTTATATATAAATATATATGCAAAACGAAATTGCAGTGATATGTTGATAAATTTATACACGAGGAGATAATAAAAATGAAATTAGTATGCAGTAAACCACAACTTGTTGATATAATAAATACTGTTCAAAGAGCTATTGCTCCAAAGACATCTTTACCTATACTTGAATGTATTAAGATTGATGCTAACGGTGACGGTAATGTTGTGTTTACAGGTAACAATATTGATATATGTATAGAATATAATACCGAATGTACAGTTACAGAGGGCGGTACTATTGCACTTGCTTCAAAGATGTTCGGTGAAATTGTAAGAAGACTTCCTGACGGTGATGTTACTATAAGTGTTAATCCGTCTAACTATGTTACTAAAATAAAGAGCGGTTCAAGTGAATTTAATATTCAGGGTATTGCTCCGGATGAATTTCCCGACGCACCTATACTTGAAGAAAAGTTCAGATTTTCAATTACACAGGACGTACTTAAAAAGCTTATAAGAAAGACAATAGCGTTTGTTTCTCAAAATGAGGGTAAAAAACCTGTTTTGACAGGTGCATTGTTTGAGATTAAAAACAATTATCTTAATGTTGTTGCGTCAGACGGTCACAGACTTGCTGTTGTTAAAGAAGAAATAAATGATAATGTTGAAAACAATAAACTTGTTGTTCCGGGTATGACACTCCGCGAACTTTTGAAAATTCTTAAAGATGATGAAGAAAATGTTGATATTATAGTATCGGACAGAACTGTTTTGTTTGATTTTGGATATTATCAGGTTTATTCGAGATTGCTTGACGGCGAATTTTTGAAGTATGACGCGATTATATCGGTGGTAAATACGTTAAATGTAGTTGTTGAAAAGAGCCTTATTACAGACAGCTTGGAAAGAGCGTTGCTTTTGATTAACGATGATATATCGGCAAAATCTGAAAATAAAGTTCCTGTACGTTTTAATATCGGCTATGATAAGATTGACGTTTCTTGTATAACAGGTAAGGGACAGGTTAATGACACAGTACCTGTTGAGCTTGACGGCGATAACCTTTTGATTGGGTTTAACTGTAGATTTTTGCTTGATGCATTGAGTGCTTGTGACGAAGAAAAGGTTAAGATGGAATTTTCTGCTCCGACAAGCGGTTGCTTTATAAAGAGCGTAGAGGGTGACGACTCTTATATTTATATGATTCTTCCTGTAAGACTTTATAACTAAGAGGTGCTTTATGAAGATTAAGACAGTCAATAATTATTATACAGATGAAAATACTTATATAGTTTATGATGAAAATACAAAGAACGGTCTTGTGATTGATCCGGGATATAAGTGTGACGGAATATTGAAAGCGGCTCAGGACGACGGAGTTAATATAAAATATGTGCTTATAACTCATTGTCATTATGACCATATTTCAGATATGGAACATCTTCGTGAAAAAACAGGCGCTAAACTTGTTTCCGGCGATAAGGCAAGCATAAATATAACAGACCCGGACATTAATTTGTCGTATTCGGGACTTGGTTATGAATTGTCGGCTAAAAAGTCTGATATTGTTTTGAAAGATAATGAAGAACTTAATATTGACGGACTTAATATCAAATGTATCTATACGCCAGGTCATACAAATTGCGGCGTATGTTATTTGATAAATAATGAAAAATTGTTTACGGGCGATACATTGTTTTTGAGAAGTGTCGGCAGAAGTGATTTGCCGACAGGTGACGGGGATATTCTTGTAAAATCAATAAAGACAAGAATATATACGCTTGATGATGATACAGAAGTTTTTCCGGGACACGGCGGACAGAGTTCTGTTGGGTATGAGAAAAAGTATAATATGTATATAAAGGACTAAAAAATGTTAATTATTCAAAACGGTTATGAATGTGATTACGAAATGAAGCTTTTTTATAAGCTTTATTTTGATATGAACGAAGATATATATGTGTATTCAAACTTTGAATATAAGGATAAAGTTATAAACGTGTATACGGAGATAATCTATAACGGCGATACATATTTTGACGATTTCTATTATGATTTTGATACTGAAAATCAAAAGGCACAGTTTATAAAAAAGATATTTACCGCGTCATGTACAAAGTCGTTTTGTCACGCGGCGGAAAAAATTAAGCATATAAATCTTCCTTGGGGAGTAATGTGCGGTATTCGTCCGGCTAAAATTGTCCGTGAACTTATGGAAGAAGGACACAGTGACAGTGAAGTAGTTGAAATATTAAAGAAAATTTATGAAGTGTCCGATGAAAAGATTGACCTTGCATATAAGGTTGCAAAGAATGAAAAGATTTTGCTTGACGAAATCGGAGAAAATTCAGTAAGTATATATATCGGCATACCGTTTTGTCCGACAAGATGTTTGTATTGTTCATTTGTTTCAACAGATATACGCGTAAGCGGAAAATATATGGATCCGTTTGTGGATAAATTGCTTTTGGAGATTGACAAAACTGCGGAAGTAATTGATAAAATGGGTGCATATGTTGAAAATATATATATCGGCGGCGGAACACCGACAACTCTTGAACCGCATCACTTAAAAGCAATATTTGACAGATTGAAAGCAAATTTTGATTTTTCAAAAATAAAGGAATTTACTCTTGAGGCAGGCAGACCGGATACAATAACAAAGGATAAATTGTATGAGGCAAAACAGGGCGGTGTCAACAGAATAAGCATTAATCCGCAGACTATGAACGAACAGACTTTGAAAAGAGTAGGCAGAAAGCATACTCCCGATATGGTGCGAAACTGCTTTGAAATGGCGAGAAAAATGGGCTTTGACAATATTAATATGGACCTTATAGCCGGTTTACCGGAAGAAACCGTTGATATGTTTAAGTACAGTCTTGATGAAGTAATTAAACTTGATCCTGAAAATATAACCGTTCATTCAATGTGCGTAAAAAGAGCGGCTTCACTCAGATTTTCAGATGCGGAGCTTGCAAAAGCAAATGATATGAATGAAATGCTTTCATATACTCAAAAACATATGGAGAAAACAGGCAGAAAGCCTTATTATATGTATCGTCAAAAAAATATTTCGGGTAATCTTGAAAATGTCGGTTATGCAAAAGACGGCTGTATGAGTACATATAACATAAACATTATGGAGGAAAAACAGACTATTATTGCACTTGGCGGCGGCGGTTCAACTAAAATTGTTATGGACGACAGAATTGAGAGAGTATTTAATTTTAAAGACCCTCTTGAATATATAAGACGTTTTGATGAAATATTGAAGAAAAAAGACGAAATACTTGATATATTGGCAGGTGAAAAAAATGGCTGACGAACAAACTTTAAACCATATAATGAATGAGTACGAAGAACTTCGTATCAGTGCGGCTAATGAAAGAAAAAAACGTATTGACGAAGTTAATAAAAAAATTCCGCGAGTGGCTGAAATTGACAGAGAGATTTTTAAATGCGGTATGGAGAATACTAAAAGAATATTTAAAAATCCCGATAAGGCTGATGAATATAACAGGGATTTTAAAGAAAATCTAAGAAAGCTCGAAAATGAAAAGAGTAATCTGCTGAAAGTAAACGGAATTTCTGCCGATTATAATAAATATAAATATAAGTGTGAAAATTGCAGTGATACAGGTTATGATAAAAACGGCAAAAAATGTCAGTGTTTTAAACAGAAACTTATAAATGCGGCATATTCAGTGTCAAATATAGAAGAAACAATAAAAACACAAAATTTTGATACATTTTCGTTTGACTATTATTCAAAAGATGTCGGTGAAAACGGTGTTTCGGTGTATGATAATATGATGAAGATATATAATAACTGTAAACGTTTCTGCGATAATTTTGATAACGAAAACAAAGGCCTTGTTTTTTACGGCTCGACAGGTTTGGGAAAAACATTTTTGTCAAGTGCCATTGCAAAAGAACTTATGGATAAGGGCAAAATGGTTATCTACATAAGAGCGACAAAACTGTTTTCAATAAATGAAGATTATAAGTTCGGCAGAAATACCGACAGGTCTGTTATTGACAATATATATAAGGCTGATTTGCTTATAATTGACGATTTGGGTACAGAGCCGTTCAATAAAAATAATCTTGCGTTTTTGTTTGACGTTATTAACGAGCGTACAGCAAATAATAAAAAGATTATTATTAATACTAATTTGCAAATAAGTGAAATTACAAAAATGTACAGTATGCGTTTTACTTCAAGATTGTATGAATATTTTATGATGTACAAATTTTACGGGGAAGATATACGCATACAAAAGCTAAGACGAGGATAAAATAAAGGGACTGCAAAGCAGTCCCTTTATTGATTATTTGCCGTTGTTGTTTGCGTCATTACCGCCTACGGCGTCACTTACACCCTCAGCAACATCGGCTGCTGCATCACCGACGCCTTCGACAACGTCGCCTGCCGCGTCACCAACGTCTTTAACTGCGTCGCCTGCTGCATTACCTGCGTTATCTACATCGTTTGAAACATTGTTATTGTCATTTTTATTTTCGTTATCATGATTTGTATTTACCGTTGATTCCGGTGACGGTGCAGTATTGTCATTTGTATTATTCATACCGCATGATGTAAGCATTGCGGCAGAAATAAATGATAATAAAACTAATTTTATACCTTTCATTTTTATGCCTCCATTATTTATTGATACAACCTTAGTATTGTCATTATTTTTGATTTTATAAGTTTATTAATAAAAAATTCATATTTTTTTGGAACAAAAGTGATGTTATATACGTCTAATAAATTGCAAACAGATAAATGCAAATAATAAAAAAAAGGAGATTATAAAAATGAAAAAAAATCTAATCGCAATAATTGCACTAACAGCAGCACTTGCTGCAAGTACATCTGCTTTTGCAGACACAGTACAAATTTCAGAAGAAGAACTTAATAAGCCTGTTTCGACATATGCACCGGATGCTATGCCGACACCGGAAATTCAAGGCGACATTATGCTTTTGAATGGTGAAGAAAAAGATGCAGTTGCTACAGATGCAGAAACACCTATTGAAATTGCAAGCTATATGTCTGTAGACGTAACAGTTGTAAAAACAGACAGCGACGTTGACGGAATTATCAAAACAACAACAGACGTTAATAACAAGGACGATCAAAACAATACTGTAAATCTAAAGATTACAGATGATACACTTGTATATGACAATTTGGGTAACAAAAAGGCTCTAAGTGATTTGACTGATGGTTCAAAAATTACTGTATTTACAGGCTCATATGAACCGACTCCGCTTATTCTTCCTGTTCAGTACACAGCAAATGTAATTATCATCAACGGTGACAAAGAAGGTAATGTAAATGCAGATACATACCTTGCTGATGAAGAAGGCTATACAAATGCCGCAAATACTTTGAACATTGCAACAGCTGACGATACAAAGATTGTTGATAAGAACGAAAAAGAATATAAGGGTGATTTGGATAAGAATGACCTTATCGTATTCTATGGTGTATCAACAAAGAGTATCCCTGCTCAAACAACACCTACAAAGGTTGTAGTTCTTGGTGAAAACGAAATTGCTCTAAAGCAGATTGAAGCTGCAAAAAATGCTACTCCGGCTCCTACAGCTGCACCTGAAGTAACAGAAACTCCGCAAGTAAGCTATGCAGGTCTTGTAAATGTTGTAATCGGTGATAAGAATGTTTCAGATGTATATGCAAAGGATAATACAACAATGGTTCCTCTAAGAGAAGTTGCAGAAGCCGCTGGTTTCACAGTAACTTGGGATGCAGAAAACAGAGCAGTTATTCTTAATGACGGTGTTTACAGTCTAAAGATTGGTGAAAACAGCTATGTTAAGGGTAAAATGATGCCACTAACACTAAGTGCCGCACCTGAAATTGTTAATGATCTAACATATGTTCCTGCTGAATTTTTCGCAGAAGTAACAGAATCAGCTACAGTTGACGGTACATCACTTGTCGTAACAGCTAAATAATTTTTGAAAATATAAAAAAGATGTTCGCAAGAACATCTTTTTTTGTTTGTATTATCAATTGTTTTTAAAACTAAATGTCATTTGTGCGTTTACTTCGTTTGTTATACTCATTAACGGACCGACTTGTACAGTTATAGGGTTTGCAGTATCTTGCAAACTGTATGCACATTCTAATGTGATAGTTCCTCCCGGTTGTACTTCCGCCAATGAAGGTTGTGCGTCCATTATATCTGGCATCATTGTAGCTACATTGCATTGTACGGAATTTTGAAAAGCATTAGCACTTACAGAAGTAAGGAACGATGCATTGGCATTACTGTTATTTGTAAAGTTATATATATCATATAACAGAAAAATGTGGTTTTTTATTATATCATATTTTGAACATAAATCAACAATTATTTATAGAATATATAGAAAAAAGGTATATGGAGAATATAGAAAAATTAATTTTTGTTTATAATTGTATTATATTATATGTATAGTATGTGATATCGTGATATAATATTGTTAGTTGTATAAACAACCTTGATAATAATAGAAAGACGACAACTGTTCCGACACTCTCAAAAAGGGGGTGTTTTTATGAATTATATACAAATGATATTGACAATAGCTATAACAGCATTATTAATTGAATTACTAAAAACCATAAAAAATAGTCGCCCATTCCGCAAAATGAGCGACTGAAAATATTTAGTTATCTGCGGAACGTCAAATCCGTTCCTTTATTATCTAAATTATAACACATAATCAACATATTTGTTAAGTATAACAATAAACAAAAAGCCCCCAAACAAAGCTATATAGCCAAATTCGGGGACAATTTCTTGGAGCTAACGAGCGGAGTCGAACCGCCGACCTCTTCATTACCAATGAAGTGCTCTGCCTACTGAGCTACGTCAGCATTATTACAATACTGTATAAAATGCGTTACACACATATTTCATCTGTGTTTTAGTAACTATATTATTATATTATACAAAAAAGAGTTTGTCAATACAAAAACATTAAAAAAGGAGATTGAATTTCAATCTCCTTTACATCTTATCACGCATTATTTCTTCAAGTTCATCATAATTAATATTATTATCATCATAAACGCTCAAATCTTTTTGAGATTTATTTTTTGTCTTAAAATCTTCGTGGTCTTTCTTTGCGTCGGCAATATTATGAATATTAAGTTCGTGCCAACGTTTTAAAATTGAGTTGATATATGGAAACGAGAGTTTTGTTGTCTGCATAATGCAATACTCATATGCAAGCTCAACCATATCTTCATTCATCAAAAATTTATCGTGCCACGTTTTAAGATAAGTTTCTTCTGTTTTTGAAAGGTTTCTGTTTTCAATACCGAAAAGTTTTCTGATTTTATAAGCATAGCCGTTTTTCTCTTTTTCTGCGGTTATGAATTTATCGGCAGCGTCTATAGTGAATATACCGTTTTTATTCCACGATATAGCTACTTTTTCGATATAGTTCATATTTTTTTTGCCGTTTGAAACACAATATTCAAGCAATATTGTTATAACCTCCGGTGAAAGCTGAAGTTCATCATAAAAATAATAAAGTGTTTCAATTTCACTGTTTGTAAGTGTTTTACCAAGTATTTCCTGTGCAAGTAAGCATAAATCGGCAAGTTCTTTATTTTGAGTCATAGCATTTGAAACTTGGTCTATACTCTTTTTACTTGGACTGCTTTCTGTATTTTGAATAGGCTCGGTTTGTCTTGTGAAAATGCTTACGTTTATATTTTCTTCTTTAGCGGAAAAACTGATATTTCCGCTGTCTTTATCATATTTCAAAGCACCTTTTTTATTCCAATAGTCAAATGCGTTTATAACATCGCTTTCAAGCAAATTAAGCTGACTTGCAATACTGCTTGCGGACATTTCATATCCGTAAACCGCAAGAGACAGTGCAAGCAAGTATACTTTAACATAAGCACCGTTTGCCTCAGGCATATAATTTTCTATAAAATCCACCGATACGGGGATATAATCAATATTACAACTAAATTTAAGCATAACTAAAAATCTCTCCATATAAGTTATTTGGGCTGATGAAAAACTGTTGTCAGCCTTATTTATATATTATATATCAGTTTGGGTCAAAATGCAAAGATTTATGAAAAAAATTCTAAAATAATACGGTATGCCCCTTGACATACCGTATTATTTGTGATAATATAATAAACTGTATCTTAGACTTAAAATCGGGATACTATCCAATAAATTTCACATTATCATTGTATGTATTATAGCATGAATATATACAAAATGCAACCCCAATTTTTTGGAGAGAAATTTAGGATAAAAGGAAAAATACTTAAACTACTATTTATGATGATGAGGTGATTTAAGAAAATGGTGCATGAAGTAGAAGTAGGAAAAAATGTGCGTCTAAGCTATTCGAAAATTAAAGAAGTTTTGGATATGCCTAATCTTATAGAGGTACAGAAAGACTCCTATAAGTGGTTTCTTGAAGAAGGTCTAAAGGAAATATTCCACGATATTTCTCCTATAACAGACCACGCCGGTAAGCTTGTACTTGAATTTTTTGATTACAGATTGGATTACAATTCAAAGTACAGCGTTGAAGAATGTAAGGAAAGGGATACAAAGTATGCCGCTCCTTTGAGAGTAAGCGTAAGACTTATCAACACTGAAACAGGCGAAATTAAGGAACAGGAAATATTTATGGGCGATTTCCCTCTAATGACAGAGCAGGGAACATTCGTTATTAACGGTGCTGAACGTGTAATTGTCAGCCAGCTTGTACGTTCACCGGGTATTTATTACGAATTTGAACGTGATAAGACAGGTAAACCGCTTTACAGTTCAACAGTTATTCCTTACAGAGGTGCATGGCTTGAATATGAAACAGATTCAAACGATGTTTTCTCGGTAAGAATAGACAGAACAAGAAAACTGCCGGTAACAGTTCTTTTAAGAGCAATGGGACTTGGTTCAAATGCCGAAATACTTGACGTATTCGGTGAGGATATAAGACTTCTTGCAACATTTGAAAAAGATACTACGGAATCAAGAGAAGAAGGACTTCTTGAAATTTATAAAAGACTTCGTCCGGGTGAACCTCTTAACGTAGAAAATGCAGAATCACTTATAATGAATATGTTCTTCGATCCGAGAAGATATGATCTTGCTAAGGTCGGAAGATATAAATTTAATAAAAAGCTTGCTATTTCGGCAAGAATTAAAGGCAAAACACTTGCAGAACCTGTTGCAGACCCGAGAACAGGCGAAATAATCGCTAATGAGGGTGACGCAATAAGTGCGGATTTGGCTATGCAAATCGAAAGAGCAGGTGTAAATCAGGTTGAATTGCTTGTTGAAGGTAAAAAGGTAAGAGTATTCTCTAACAATATGGTTTACCTTGACGAGTATGTTGACTTTGAAGTTGAAGATTTTCCTGTTAAAAAGGTTAGAAAAGCAATTATTGAAGAAATAATTGAGAATGCCGAAACAGAAGATGAAATCAAGGAACAGCTATGGGCAAGAATTGATGAACTTGCTCCTAAGCATATAATTATCGACGATATGTTTGCGTCTGTAAACTATTGTCTAAACCTTGCTAACGGTATAGGTACTGTTGATGACATTGACCACCTTGGAAACAGACGTGTTCGTTGTGTCGGTGAACTTCTTCAAAACCAATTCAGAATTGGTCTTGCTCGTATGGAAAGAACAGTAAGAGAAAGAATGTCAACACAGGAACTTGAAATTATAACACCTACATCATTAATTAATATAAGACCGATAATCGCGACAATAAACGAATTTTTCGGTTCATCACAGTTGTCACAGTTTATGGACCAGAACAACCCTCTTGCCGAACTTCGTCATAAGAGAAGAATTTCAGCACTTGGTCCGGGCGGTCTTTCAAGAGAAAGAGCCGGATTTGAAGTTCGTGATATTCACTATTCTCACTACGGCAGAATGTGTCCTATCGAAACTCCTGAAGGTCCTAACATCGGTTTGATTACATCACTTGCAACATTCGCAAAGATTAATCAATACGGATTTATTGAGGCACCTTACAGAAAAGTTGATAAGGAAACAGGTTGTGTAACAGATGAAATCGTTTATATGACAGCCGATACCGAAGATGAATTTGTAATCGCACAGGCGAACGAACCTCTTGATGAGGAAGGACGTTTTATAGATAAAAAGGTTTCTGCCCGTTACAGAGATGAAATCTTGGAAGTACCGGGTTCAAGAATTGACTATATGGATATTTCACCGAGACAGCTTGTATCGGTTGTTACGGCTTGTATCCCATTCCTTGAAAACGATGACGCTAACAGAGCACTTATGGGTTCTAACATGCAGTGTCAGGCAGTGCCTCTTTTGACAACGGATTCTCCTATCGTCGGTACAGGTATCGAACATAAGATAGCTAAAGACTCCGGTAGTGCCGTACTTACAAAGGAAGACGGTGTAGTTGAAAAAGTTGCCGCAGACCAAATCGTAATTAAGGGTGACAGCGGTATCAGACATACACACAAACTTATTAAGTTTGCACGTTCAAACCAAAGCTGTTGTATCAACTACAGACCTATCGTTAAAGAGGGCGAAAGAGTTAAGAGAAACGACATAATCGCCGACGGTCCTGCTATGGATAACGGTGAACTTGCACTTGGTAAGAATATTCTTATCGGATTTATGACTTGGGAAGGTTATAACTACGAGGACGCTGTTCTTATCAGTGAAGAACTTGTTAAAAACGACGTATTCACATCAATTCACGTTGAAGAATATGAATGTGAAGCACGTGATACAAAACTTGGCCCTGAAGAAATTACAAGAGATATTCCTAACGTATCGGAAGATACTCTAAAGGACCTTGACGAACAGGGTATTATCAGAATAGGTGCGGAAGTACACGCAGGTGATATTCTTGTAGGTAAAGTTACACCTAAGGGTGAAACAGAGCTTACAGCAGAAGAAAGACTTCTTCGTGCAATTTTCGGTGAAAAGGCAAGAGAAGTAAGAGATACATCACTTCGTGTTCCACACGGTGAACAGGGTATAATTATAGATGTTAAGAAGTTCACAAGAGAAAACGGCGATGAATTGTCACCGGGCGTAAATGAAGTTGTACGTTGTGTTATCGCTCAAAAGAGAAAGATTTCTGTCGGCGATAAGATGGCAGGTCGTCACGGTAATAAGGGTGTCGTTTCAAGAGTATTGCCGCAGGAAGATATGCCATTTCTTGAAGACGGTACACCATTGCAAATCGTTCTTAACCCTTTGGGCGTGCCTTCTCGTATGAATATCGGTCAGGTGCTTGAAATGCACTTGGGCTACGCATACAGATGTCTAAGCTTAAAGACTCGTGAACAGCTTGAAAATACAATTATTGACGATAATTTCAGACAAAACATAGTTGACGCTAAGTCAAAGGCAAGAGAAGGAAGATTTATTAAACTTGCAACTCCTGTATTTGACGGTGCACAGGACGAAGATATAAAACTTGCATTTAAAGAGGCAGGTTTAAGACCTGACTTTAAGTCAGTCGTATATGACGGACGTACGGGTGAAAAGTTTGATAACCCTGTTACAGTCGGCGTCATGTATTACTTGAAACTTCACCATCTTGTTGATGATAAGATTCACGCACGTTCAACAGGTCCTTACTCACTTGTTACTCAACAGCCTTTGGGCGGTAAAGCTCAGTTCGGCGGTCAGCGTTTCGGTGAAATGGAAGTTTGGGCTTTGGAGGCTTACGGTGCCGCTTATACATTGCAGGAAATCCTGACAGTTAAATCTGACGATATTGTCGGTCGTGTTAAGACATACGAGGCAATCGTTAAGGGTGAAAATATTCCTAAGTCAGGTATTCCTGAATCATTTAAGGTACTTGTTAAGGAACTTCAGTCACTTGCACTTGATATTAAGATTCTTAATCATAATATGGAAGAAATCGACCTTGATGCATCATTTGAAGATGAGGACGAAGGTGTTGTAAGCGAAGAACTTGTACAAACAATGGAGGACAAGGACGGAATTACAGATACTTTTGATGAAGATGATCTTAATGATGCAAGTATGGTTTTGGATGATTCAGACGAAGATGATTTCGGCGTTGATGATTCTGATGATATTGATTTCGGCGATGACGACGAAATATAATCATGACGTGTGAATAGACTATGGAGGTTTTTAGATGTTAGAATTTAACAGCTTTGAGGCAATTAAAATCGGTTTAGCTTCTCCCGAGACAATACTAAGTTGGTCACACGGTGAAGTTTTAAAGCCTGAAACCATAAACTACCGTACTCTTAAGCCTGAAAAGGACGGATTATTCTGTGAAAAGATTTTCGGTCCTACAAAGGATTGGGAGTGTCACTGTGGTAAATATAAGAAAATCAGATTTAAAGGAAAGGTCTGCGAACGCTGCGGAGTTGAAGTAACAAAAGCAAAAGTAAGACGTGAAAGAATGGGACATATTGCTCTTGCAACTCCTGTTTCACATATTTGGTATTTCAAAGGTGTTCCGTCATCAATGGGACTTATCATTGACCTTTCTCCAAGACAGCTTGAAAAGGTACTTTACTTTGCATCATATATTGTAACTGATCCGGGTACTTCAAATCTTATGCAAAATCAGATTCTTTCAGAGGCTGAATATCGTGAGGCATATGAAAAGTACGGCGATAAGTTCAAAGCAGGTATGGGTGCAGAGGCTATCAAGACTTTGCTTGAAAGAATTGATCTTGAAGAACTTTCAAGAGAATTAAAGGAAGAGCTTGACGCTACACAAGGACAAAAGAAAGCAAGAATTATTAAAAGACTTGAAATTGTAGAGGCATTCAGACTTTCGGGTAACAGACCTGAATGGATGATTATGACTGTTATTCCGGTAATTCCGCCGGAACTTAGACCTATGGTACAGCTTGACGGCGGACGTTTTGCAACATCTGATTTAAATGACCTGTACAGAAGAATTATCAACCGTAATAACCGTCTGAAAAGACTGCTTGAACTCGGAGCTCCTGACATTATCGTTCGTAATGAAAAGAGAATGTTACAGGAAGCAGTCGATGCTCTGATTGATAATGGACGTCGTGGTCGTCCGGTAACAGGACCTGGAAACAGAGCATTGAAATCCCTTTCTGATATGCTCAAAGGTAAATCAGGACGTTTCCGTCAGAACCTTCTGGGTAAACGTGTTGACTACTCAGGACGTTCGGTTATCGTTGTAGGACCGGAACTGAAGATTTATCAGTGTGGTCTGCCAAAAGAAATGGCAATCGAGCTGTTTAAACCTTTCGTTATGAAAGAACTGGTAAGCAACGGAAATGCACATAATATTAAAAATGCGAAAAAGATGGTAGAGAAACTCGACCCGGAAGTATGGGACGTTCTCGAAGAAGTAATTAAAGAGCATCCGGTTATGTTAAACCGTGCCCCTACACTGCACCGTCTTGGTATTCAGGCATTCGAGCCAATCCTTGTAGAAGGTAAGGCTATCAAGCTGCATCCGCTTGTTTGTACTGCATTCAACGCTGATTTCGATGGTGACCAGATGGCGGTTCATCTTCCACTGTCCGTTGAAGCACAGGCAGAGTGCCGTTTCCTGCTTCTCTCACCAAACAACCTGTTAAAACCATCCGATGGTGGTCCGGTAGCCGTTCCTTCACAGGATATGGTTCTTGGTATTTATTATCTGACACAGGAAAGACCTGGTGTTAAGGGAGAAGGAAAATACTTCAAGAGCGTAAACGAAGCAATTCTGGCTTATGAAAACCAGGTTATTACGCTTCAGACAAAAATCCATGTACACATGGAAAAAACAATGCCGGATGGAACTGTTCTTTCCGGTACAGTAGAATCTACACTTGGACGTTTCTTATTTAATGAAATCATTCCTCAGGATTTAGGTTTTGTAGACCGTACAATTCCGGGAAATGAATTAAAACCGGAAGTTGACTTCCTGGTAGGTAAGAAACAGTTAAAACAGATTCTTGAAAAAGTTATCAATACACACGGTGCTACAAGAACAGCAGAAGTGCTGGATAAGATTAAAGCAACCGGTTATAAATATTCAACAAGAGCTGCGATGACCGTATCAATTTCTGATATGACTGTTCCGCCTCAGAAACCGGAAATGATTCAGAAAGCACAGGATACCGTAGACTTAATTACAAAGAACTTCAAACGTGGTCTTATCACAGAAGAAGAAAGATACAAAGAAGTTGTTGAAACATGGAAAAAGACCGATGATGAGCTGACACGTGTACTGCTGTCCGGTCTGGATAAGTACAACAACATCTTTATGATGGCTGACTCCGGAGCCCGTGGTTCTGATAAGCAGATTAAACAGCTTGCCGGTATGCGTGGTTTGATGGCCGATACATCAGGTAGAACTATCGAGTTGCCTATTAAGTCAAACTTCCGTGAAGGTCTTGATGTACTGGAATACTTCATGTCAGCGCATGGAGCTCGAAAAGGTATGTCCGATACAGCTCTTCGTACAGCCGATTCCGGTTACCTGACAAGACGTCTGGTAGATGTTTCTCAGGACTTAATCGTTCGTGAAGTTGACTGTAGTGAAAACAGAAACGAAATTCCGGGTATGTGGGTAAAAGCCTTCATGGATGGAAGAGAAGAAATCGAAAGTCTTCAGGAACGTATCACAGGTCGTTTCTCCTGTGAGACAATTAAAGATAAAAATGGTGAAGTAATCGTAAAAGCAAATCATATGATTACACCAAAACGTGCTGCAAGAATCGTAAATGACGGTGTAAAAGCAGATGGAACTGGCTACGATGCAGTAAAAATCCGTACCATTCTTACCTGTAAATGTCATATTGGTGTCTGCGCAAAATGCTATGGTGCAAACATGGCAACAGGTGAAGCAGTACAGGTTGGTGAAT
>OIWL01000365.1_pt1 | contig 64785 bp, 62 predicted proteins | sample 1587561 | NCBI WGS metagenome assembly OIWL01 (sample SAMEA3888903, study PRJEB22519) | human gut metagenome | biome: human gut; feature: human-associated habitat; material: faeces | place: Denmark | collected 2010 | reverse complement strand
CTACTATGACGCAGGAGAAGGTATTCAGCGATGCCTTCAGCACTACTGCCCTTGCCTGCTGCGGTAGGTTCATACACATACAGATAGAAAAACATGGCAAAAAAGGAAAGAAAAAGTGAAAAGCCAAACGGCTCATATAGCGCAGTCAGGATGTTTGTGAGGATCTTCCCGAATAAATCAATCGTTTCTTTCATCATTGTTTAGAGATCACTGAACAGGTCAGCCTTGTACACGCCGTTTTCCAGCATCTTCTTGAAGCTGTCCTTTACAGCTGCGACATCCTCATGATATGTCATACCATACCAAGTGTCATTGGTTCTCAGAACCTTTACAGACATCTTTCCCTGCTCCAGCAGTTCACCGATAAAGATGGGAATCAGATATTCTGCTTTCAGAGGATTACCCGGGACCTCTTTCTTAAAAAACTCCTTAAAGCCATCTTCCAGCACATCCAAAAACTCCGGTGTCAAGCCCCACATATTCATGGAAACAAGAGAATTCACATCAACAGCTACGCCATCTGCCTCTGCTCCATTTGCAGTCTTTACGATGTTCTTGGTTTCCACAACCTCAGTCAAATTGTTCTGATCATCCATCTTGCAGATGCCACGGGTCACACCGCCATTATCAGACAGCGTGTTCTTCAGCACAAAGCCTGCCATGCAGGACTTGCCGCCATTCACCAGATACTCATGGACGGCCTTGAAACCTTCTTTGCCATAGTAATCATCTGCATTGATCACGATGAACGGGGTATCAATCACATTTTTAGCAGCAAGCACGGCCTGACCGGTTCCCCACGGCTTTGTGCGACCTGCTGGAAGTTTTCCCGGAATATCGTCAATGTCCTGAAAAGCGTAATCCACAGTTACATTATGAGAAGAGCAAATGGAGGCAATGCGATTACCGATGACCTCTTTGAACTCCTTCTCGATATCCTTGCGGATAATAAATACCATGTGGTTAAAGCCTGCTTCAATGGCATCATGGATTGAGTAGTCCATGATGATGTGATTAGAAGCATCGACCGGCTCCAATTGCTTGATTCCTGTTCCGAAGCGGCTGCCGATACCGGCAGCCATAATAAGTAATGTTGTGTTCATCACTTTTCCTCCTTTATTATCTAAACTATAGACTTTCTTTTTCTCCCAGCCACTTTTAATGCCTTAACATTGCTTTTAATCTTTGTTTTACAGGGGACAAAGCTCTTCTAATTTTTTCAAGCATCTTCATTGATCCGTATTTTTTTAAACAATACTCGAATCCTTTTTCAGCAATCAGCCTTTGAAAATCTTCATAGTGAACTGGTTTAGGTGAGGGACTATTTAAATTTTTCTGATTAATATCATTTAACGAGCATTCGATTATATCAAATTCATTTTTTACTGTTTCAAATATTTTCTTTCCCTTTTCGGAATTTATGATAACAGATGATACACCCAATTTATCTTCAAATGTCTCATTTGCATTTTTGATATTCCAAAAGTCTCCAATTGTTATGTCTCCCTGTCGTTCCATGCTTGAGAATTTACATGAATAACAAGAATCTCTTAATATATAATTATTGGTAAATAAACGATAAAAATTATCTACCCATATAGGAGCATGGTATATTCGTCCATTTTCAAATTTAATATATAATTCTTGATTTCTCCAACCATACGCTTTCTCTCGAAATTTTAGTTCTGTTATTTGAGAGGAATACAGCTTTTCTTTTCCCTTTAAAAAAGCGTTTAATGCGTGTAAGATCCACGCGACAACCCAAGGATTTAGCTTTTTTTGTTTGAAGGCAATCCAAAATTCTATATAGTAAACAAATACTGCTATAATGTACCATGAATATTTTGCCACAGGGCTACCAACAGCAAAGCTTTCTAAGCATTCAATAAAACTCGAACCCGTAGCTATTTCTGCTGCCGAATATAAAATTATCGCAATTAAATATGGGATTAAAATTTTCGTTATCTTTCTTGAAACAAATCCATTTAAATAATCTTCTTTTTTCAAATAGCCATACATCGTTCCCCATCCAGAAATAAAGAAAAAAATAGATACGCAAATAAATCCTATATTTCTAAACATTGGTTCCAATATTATTGGGTTTTTTATACTTGCTGCCAGATGATTACATATAATCATCAGAGACAAATATCCCTTTAAATTATCTGAAAATGTTTTATTAAACGGTTGCCCCCCCCGATTATTTTTACGCTTAGTCCAAACAATCCTGTGATTGTAAATAAAATCAATAGTAACGCATACATTTTATTTACTCCTCCTTCTTATAGATATGAATTTATAATATGCTCTCCATATTACAGCTCCAATCAATCCACCTACCGTATTAAAAAACATATCTGAAAATTGAAATTTGCCAAGTCTTAAAAGAAGTTGAGTTGTTTCAATGCTTAATGAACAAATGAAACCTATCAGTGTCAATCTACTTATAGACTTCCATAGATTATGTTTTCTTCCTTTTAATACATTTGGGAAAGCCACTGGCAACATAGCAATCAAAGGAATAAATAGAACTATATTTTCAAAAAGATCAAAATTAAATGATCCATCACTTGTATAAATCCCCCAGTTACCAATAGGATTTGTCAACGGATATACCCATCCCGTTCTTCCTAAGATTGTTCTATCAGCAATCATAAAGCATACAAATATAAACACACACTTAAGTCTAAACTCTTTATGCTGCATGAGTTCATTCTTGATCTGAAGGATGGTATTTTTTAATCCATGCTCTTTTACATACAAATATGTTATTGCAAACAGACCGGTAAAAATCAGTGAAGCCAACGCATAGTCACTTACAGTACCCAAACAATCTCTTAAAACAATTACTATGCCTTCCATCTTTTTTCTCCCATCTGTTTATCTTCTTTTTTTCACCTTACCCTTTAGCATTCCCTTTAAATATCCAATCATAAAAGTTGTTTCTTCACGCATTAAGGCAAAAGCCAGAACACAGATAACCGCCAAATATATAATACAACCTTCAACTGCTGGCAAAAACACTCCGCAAATTATATATGTTGGTAGAGCAATTACAAGAATCAACAGTTCTTTCCACGTTGGAATTAGTTCTTTAACAGAAAAACTACAAATTCCATACCAGCATATTACAGACAATAATGTTGCACCAGCAATCGCCTCGTTAGACTTAAACAAAAAATATCCTGCAGCATTAAAAATGATGCCTACAACTATAATTACAACCAGCTGTAAAAAATACAAATTTTGCTGTTTTCTGGCCTTATAGACATTAACATAGATTCCCTTTATTACCATGTACAGAACTTCTGTTGAAAACAATATAAATAAAACATTTTTTGATGCCAGATATTTTGTAAGATAAACCTCCAAAATAAATCTAGCTGGAAATGCACTTGCCACAAGAAATAATGCTGCGAGCAAACACACATTCTTGATACGCCGAATCTTTTCAAAATCTTTTGTGACGCAAATATAGTTATACATTGTTGTCACAATCGGCGTGATGAAAATATTGATTAGATTTTCAACACTAACAACAAAAGAATAATACGCAAAATCCTGAATGGACATCAATGCTTTAACAAACCAGCGGTCTATGCTCGTCATAAGTATAGAAGAGAAGTTGCCAAGCATTAAAACAAATCCAGATTTAATGTTTTCTACTAAGTTTTGAATTGATAAGGAAAAGCCAAGTCGGAACCCGTACTGATTTCTTATTTTATTTTCCATAAGAAACCATACAATGAACGTAACAAGAACCATCCATCCGATATACAACAAAGACTCATCCGTTCCAATGATTAAAAGCAAAACCATAGAACCGATAAAATTCAAAATAGATGTATAATTCAGGATTCTACTATATACCTTAAATTCACCAGTAGCCTGAAAAATATTCTTGTATGTAGCCACAACATTTACAGGAATTATGCTAACTGCTGTGATCAGCAGTACTTTATCTTGCAAAACTCCGGCAATCGTAATTGCAAGTGCTGTTACAATTCCTTGAAATAAAATCAGGTTAGATCTGCATATCGTCAACTCTTTGCGTCCAATATCAGAAAACTTTTTACCTCCGTATAGTAAATAAAGACCATCCGAGTAGCCTAGCACAGCCACCCCTATATAACCAGCATAAAGCTGATATGTTTTAATATCTGCATAAGACTCTACCGACAAATACTTCGGAAGAATAACGCCATTTACCAAACTTATTACCAAATTGAGCAAATTTGCAATAAAAACAAGCATTATTCCCTTTTTTAGATTGTCTTTTACATTGCCTTCATTCTTTGCCAAAATTACTCAATCCTCCTGTATGCTCTTTACTTGTTCAAGCACTTGTTCAACATTTTCTTCATCAATATGTGTGTACAATACATCCATTTTTGCTTTCACTTTGTCCCATTGAATCAACTTTGGGTCAAAGTTTAACAATTTTTCAAGAACTTCTGGTTTGAAACGGTACTTAACAATCCTTCCTCCTGCAAAGATTGCATATGGAGGTACATTTCCTGACACAACACTTCCAGCACCTATAACGGCTCCTTGCCCGATATGCGTACCAGATAAGATTACACAATTGCATCCAATCCACACATCATCTTCTACTATAATCGGCCCCTTTGTTATCGCTTCCTGTATCTCATTTTTTGTGATTCTATTTTTGAATGGATATGTCATCAGTGTCTTGTAATCATGCTCACCACCCAACATAAACCATGTGTTATCGGCAACGCTACAATAAGCACCAATCGAAAGGTGTTCTTCTGGTTGATTATAGCAGTGAACATTCAATGTTCCATAAGTATGCTTTCCAATCGACACTTTATCTGCTGGAAATATGTTTCCGGCTTTTGTTGAATTATCCGTGTTTTTCTTTCGCCATTTATCTTGAAAAGCTACCGTTTCAATATACTTTTTTGCATTTTTAATAAGTTGTTTTAATACCATATTTACACCTTCATTTTCAGTCCGTCACAAATACCACGCCATCTCTGTTTTAACTTTTTCAGCTTCTGATTCTCGTATAAGACAGTCGCTATCTCCGCAAGAATTTCCTTTCCAATCATATGTTGCATACTCACATCGGAATACTTCTTGGCAAGATAAATATTATTTCTTGCTATATAGTAGCAGCGAAATGGAGAATGATTATAAATTATATACGGTTTTCCAAAAATCTTTACATTCTTTCCATTTCCAACTTCTTGTAAAAGGCCATCGTAATTTACTCGATAAATTTTGAAACCATGATGTCTAAGGTTGATACAAATATCAAAATCCACACCATCAATGAACATTTTTTTATCGAATCCATCACTCAATTCATAGGCAGCCACATTAACAAAAGAAGCCGCCGTTATGCACTTTTCAATTTCACTTACAGCTTTTCCGCTCTGAACCCCATAGTTGGCTTTGAAATTCCGATCTGTGATCTTGCAAGTCAGCATCCCAACTGATGGCAACTCAATGTATTTTTCATACTCTGAAATCAATCCTGGTCTGCAAACAGAATCCTGATCCAAAGTTAAAACCCAGTCAACTTGTTGTTGAGAGGCATATTCCATTATCTGTGCAAGAGCCGTCGCAATTCCCAAATTAGAGCTGTTCTTTAGCAAACTAATTTTTTCATTCTTGCAGAATTTTTTCTCTATTTCTTCTAAATTATTACTATTATTATCAACCAAAAGAACATTATCGACTTGTGTAATAACAGCACTAATATTCTCGTTCAATCTTTCTAAATCAGGATTGAACAGAACAATTCCTGCCATAGTTTTATTCATACTGTTTTCTATTCTCCCCTATTAACATTTAATTTAATGACTACTTCAAGCCATGCACGCCAGTTTACTATTTTATTTCCCAGTGTAAAAATTTAGACTTCACAAGCCACATATACACTAAATACAAATAAATCATTGTGTATATTGATCTCGTCATAATCACATCCATAAACAAACGCTCTTCTATCGAAATAAAAAATAGCGGAAAGTAGAAATATGAAGTCACAATACAGAAAAAGCCTTCAGAAACTTTATTCTTCCAAAGAAGTCTTTTGTATCCGTATCCAATAAAAAACATTACAAAAGCTTCACCCAAAATACCAAAATCTTGTACATATCTTCTTAATGGCGTATAAATGTTAGTAACATATTTTCCACAAGGAATATATTCAAGTACAATGTTATTGGCAGGAATCTTAAATCCAAGAGTTCTCAAAAGCGAACAAATACCTGACAGTGTATAACTTCCAAAGAAAGATGTACCACTATTAAAATTACTTGGATTTTTCAAATACTCATTCAACGCATATATTGACGAACTAAAATAATTTGCAAAGTTATCAAAAAAGTTATCATAATGCAACGATTTTTCAGTGAGAAAACCTGCAAAATAAAATAGTGAAATTGCCATTCCTGCAATCAAAATAATTTTTCCGAAAATTTTAATATTCCCTCTAAACGCCCAATTTCGTTTCTGCGCATAAATAATAATCCAACAGCAAAGAACATATATGAAAAAATTAAGCATCTTAGCTCTTCCTGTTGTCATAAATGTGTTGGCAATATAAATAGCTATTGTTATTACAATAATTTTCGTTCCTTTTTTTTCACCATATTTCAATCTGTTATTCATCAGAATATATGTCAGCACGCATACGATTGCTTCACTTAATGTGAACATCTGTTGAACGTAGTATGACACATTTACACCATCAGCCGCCTTTGTACGACGCACAGTCATCATAAAGGAATACATTTCTCCAAATGCTGAATTTGCTGCAATGTTTCTTATCTCTCTCAAATATAGTACAGCTGTGAGCGAAACAAATGCAAAGCATAAATAGAGAGCCGTCTTTTTCATAATAATTGGTTTGCTGGAATCATTTTCAATATTCTTTCCCAGCTTCAGTCCAACTCTTACTTTTGTTCCGGCTAATTCCCCTAGGAAAACACTTAGCAACCCAATTAAAATAACAACCTCTGTCTTTGTTGAAAGATCAAAATTCCATGTTTTTACATAGAACAGCAACATAAAGCTGCTAAGCAAATACATTGCAACACATATGAATGTTGGTGATAGTAATTCTCTATTAAAAACATTATATACAAAAATCAATCCCACTACCAAAAATATATTCCAAAATATCAGCTGTATCATTTATACTCTCCTGTTAAAGTACATCTAATATCATCAGTCACATCTATTTTATTTCCTTCAGAAAAGCCTTTTACCACAGCTTTCAACACTTTTATATCAAAGCCACTTCTAATAAAGTTCGAGAGTCCATTTTTTATGGCAAATTTTTTTGAAAACTCATAGCATGGGTAATTTTTATATTTTTTTGAAAGGTAAACAATATTTCTTGTGGCATAATATGCTCTAAATGGACTTACTTTTCTTCTGTATGATAATGCTGCTATCGTTTTGCTGTGCAAAATCACTGCTAGCTTTTTATAGACTTTTGCCAAACGAGTCGGCTGAAGCGTTCCTAATTCATGATCCATCAACATTTCATTCAATCGCAGAATTTTATATCCATTCAATATAACTCTTTTGCAATATTCATTGTCAACCAACCCAACAAACAGAAACTCGTCATATTTTCCTATTTGTTTCCAAACACTCAAATTGACAAAACTTCCTGATGTTATGCAAAAATCTACATAAGAGACTTTATCTTTATTCACTGCATCTATTTGAGGTCTGCGTTTATCATACATCACCGGACAGATAATTCCTATGTTATCGGCAACAAAAGACTTGCAAGCCTTTATAAAATTTTCCGGAATTACTGAATCGTGATCAAGCGTCAAAAACCATTCAACATTTTCACTGATAGCAGTATCCGACAGTTCGTTTAATGCCCCTGCTACACCTTTATTTGTGTCAGACTTAATAACACGAACATTTTGAAATGCAGATATAACTTTTTCAATTTCATCAATGTTCTTGGAAGCATTATCATATATCAAAACAAAGTCAACCTGTTTTGATGCAGCCTTCAAATTTTCCTGTAAACGCTCTATTTCCGGATTATATGTAACAATTCCTGCTGCTGTTTTGACTTTGCTATTTATTTCTTTTTCCATAAAACTATTTTGCTCCATAAGTTTTTTTCTGAGCCATTCTCAGCTTACCCAACAGTTCAAGAATGAAATACAATCTTGTTTTTGCACAGAAAATGACAATCTTTCTTTGGGTCGAAAGCGTCCTGTTCTCATAATTACAAAATGCCTTTTTAATAGTGGGGGTATCAAGAAATTTGTCAAACTGTTTTTTCCGTATAGTATAACTTTCCTGATTTGCAGGATTAAAATATCCACTTATTGCCGTTGCTACGACAAGATACATAATTCTATTATTCAACCATTTTTCTAATTCGTCTTTATTTGGGTATGCTTTGATTTCACTGCTGATTTTTTCGATACATCCCAATACATACGCATTATTTTTTTCTCCTCGCACATTAGAGATAGATTGAGGATTGTAGGTATAATGATACCACCATTCTTCTAAAAATAGAATTTTCTTTGCAGCTCCAAATAACCGTACACAAAATTCTATTCCTTCCCAGCCCTGACGAAGTTTTCCATCATGACTTATATTATTTTTAAGCAAAAAGTCGCGTCTAATCAATTTTGCATATGCTGTTGAAATATGACTATCAAAGTTCAGTGCCATTTCTTGGAAGTAAGCGCATTCTGTTCCTTCATATACTTTTCCGTTTTGAAAATACTTTCTATATTCATAGTTCTGACTTTTATTCTTATAATCTTTTGCATATCCCCAGCAGACAATATCCACCTGTTTTTCAGTACCAGCAGCCACTGCTTTTTCACAAGCCATGCAATCCAGCCAATCGTCACCATCCACAAATGTAATCCATTCGCCTTTAGCTGCCTCCACCCCGGTATTGCGCGCAGCTGCTAAACCGCCATTTTTTTTATGAATTACAACAATTCTTGCATCTTGGTTTTTATAAGAGTCACATATCGCACCACATTCATCCGGTGAACCATCATCGACAAGAATAATCTCTATATCACTTAAAGACTGCTGCTGCAGGCTTTCAACACACTTTCGCATATACTGCTCTGGAACTTTATATATCGGAACAATAATACTAACTTTTGGATTCATTTATTTTTGCCTTTCTTTTTCATTTTTCTAAGGCCATATTTCACATTATTGTAAACGCCCGTTTTTACCAAAACAACTCTCATAAAATGCTTCAAATTGTTCTTATTACGAATGGGAAAATATTTGTCAAACAATGCTTTCCCATCCATTGTTTCCGAATCCTTCATAAACTCGGTTCTTCTTTTATTTGGTACTGGTGAATCCACCATTTCTTTTACATTATCTACTATCTTATCAACTGAAGCATCAACTGTTTCCGCATATTTTTTTGATGCAGTTAGCAGTTCCTGGCCTTTAGTGGTATGCACTAATAGTCTCGTAACACCTGTTCCATCATCCCATTCTGGGAAAAAGTCATGTACATTAAAACAGTCCCACATTGTTATATCACTGCAACGATATTGTGATCTGAATACACACTGATGACAACTTGGTCTATCACACATTTCTGAAAAGAATGCTCTCAGCCATGGATCAGATTCAACGCCTCTGTGATATTTACTCTCTTTGTTTTTTAATTTAATATTAAGTGTAGAATACGAATATCCATAATGCTTATCTCGGAATCTGACCCCTATCAGTTCATCATGAAAGCTTTTCGCTTGATAGTCCTTATACTTTTCAAATAAACCGGGAGACGGAACTGCTCTGCATACGGTGTCAATAAGATAAAGAGATTTATAATCTTTTTTTAAGTACGATTTCAAACCTTCAATTTGACATGGCGTTCCACTAAAGCAAACTATTTTTCCATCTTCCAATAATCTTTTTACAGTTCCATAGATTCCTTGTAAGTTGCTTTGTACATACTTGCTATTGCGAAAACGTCCCAAGTCTTTTTTTGAATCAACAATAATGTGTTTAACTCTTAGCTGTTCATCAAGAGTCGCACCTACAACATATCCACCTTTATCTATTATTGTCTCTGCAAATGCGGTAAAAGCGCCTCCGCTTGTTGAATCTACTCTTATTTCTTTATCTTTATGTCTTATAAGGTATCCTTTTTGTTCAAAGGGCTCTTTTTCTATTTTATTAATGACTGGACACGCTCTATCACACATATTGCAATGAATGCAGCTATTTTTTTCAACATGAGGATAAAGGAACCCCTCTTCATCACTTTGCATTGAAATGCAATTCTTTGGACAAACTGCTTCACATACAGCGCATCCACAGCATTTTGCTTTATCATTAATCTCAATCATAACAGCAGTACTCTCTCCTTTATCCTTCACTTTGAAAATCCGCACTTGCCCTCTTTCAGAATTTTACCCTCAGACTAATATTTTTAATTTCCATTCGGCATTTCTTCGTTTGTGTCAAGGAGCGCTTTTTTGAGGTATTGCAAGGATTTTCCTCTGATTTCTATTAGATTATTTTGTACATTATTATAGTCGATACGGTAATTCATACAATCTTCGACTTTCTCATCTCCCATTAAAATTGGATTCTTAATACCCAGAACATGAAAAAGCGTATCTAATCGGCTATTCGTAGAAACTTTCGTTTCTTTAGTAAATCTTCTAAAAGTAAAGAAGTCCCGTTTATATAAAATCGAAAACACTGAGCAATGGAAAGAATCTGTGCAAACATATTTTGCATTACGAATCAAATTCACAAATTGTCCAGGGTTTACATCATAGAGTTCTTTATCTGCATATCCTTCATCGCACTTCTTGTATTCCGGGAGATGCGGTAATGCAATGATTTTCATTCCAGTTTTATCTTTTAATCTTTTAGCAAATTCACGCTGTTTCGGATTATTCCCCAGAAAATAGCAAAATATATAATCACCAGTTTCAACCGCCTTCTCCGGCTGTATCTCCATCCATTGTTCTGCTGAAAACAAAAGAGTAGGATCGCACACTACTGGAATATCTCTTCCGACAAGGTTTTTAACCAGTTTTTGACCCGATTCCTCTCTCACGCTGATATGGCGAATGCGTTTCAAAAAGTATTTTGCTTTTTCTTGTACATCTTTAGGAAGCTCTGACTGTCCAAAACTCGTTGCGTATGCAATCGTATTAACGCAATCCGGCACAAAATTCAAGGTATAATAGTCGGCAGCAATGTTGGCCGGCAACCATAATTGGTCACTGCCAACCAATACCGTATGATAATTGTCTGAGCATTTCCGTTTTAATTCTTCCTTAGATTCATACTTACAAGACACCTTAAACCATGTATTTTTGAATTTTTCAAAGCTTCTATGACGGATTTTGGTATTTTCTACGAAGTCTTTGCTTCCCACTTTTACTCGTATTTTATTGAGTGCTTTTCCGATTTTATAGAAAAGAATATCGGATGTAAGAGCCGCTTTTGCAAAATATGCTGCTTTTGCTTTGTTGATTTCCGGTTTTAATCCGTCAATATTTATGTTTTCATTTTCGTAGCCCAAATCATCAAGAATTTTCTGCGTAGCATATGCTTGTAGCATACTTCCATAGTTTTCTTGAAAATAGCATGATACAATGCCAACCTTTTTCATTACATTTTTCTCCCAACAAGTTCCAAGTAATACTTTTCCAAATCTCTAGCAGCACTTTTTATCTCATATCCTGCTTTTTTTAAATCATCATGTCTGCTTTTATGAATATATCCATCTTTATACTTTAGAATAGCGTCTGCCCAAAAATCTGCACTCTTATTAAGTGAAATAAAATCTACCAATTCTGTCATTTTGACTTCATTCGGGACAACATCTGAAGCTATGCTCCTAAGTCCTACTGCCTGGGCTTCGGTTATTACATTTCCTAAGCCCTCATATAAAGATGGGAAAAGAAATATATCCATTCCCTGCATTAACTCATTCATATCAAAACGAACACCTAAAAATTGAACAGAATCCGTTAAACCCAATTCTTTAACTTGTGCTTTAACCTCATCCATTAAGTGTCCATCTCCCGCAAAAGCCAATATTGCTTCTGGATATTTTTCATGGACTTTTGCAAATATCTCCACCATAAATTTGTGATTCTTCTGTTCTGTAAAGCGTCCTGCGTGTCCAATTACAAATTTTCCGTTCCAGCCCATTTTACTTCTTATGGACTGACGAGTTTCATCCGAGTAATTAAAACTAGATAAATCTATCGCATTATGAATAATTTTAATTTTCCCGTTTTTTAACGCTTGTTTGCCAAAGCACCATTCTCCTGCATACTCAGAACACGCTGCATAGTTTGTAGCTAACATTCCAGCAGAAGGACGCACCAAATATTTCACTATTGATTTTTTGGGTTCATATTTCATATTAGCAGTTGAATGATTTGCCGCAATTCTTATTTTTGCTCCTCCCAAATAAGCTCCGAGTAAAGGGAAGAAATTCAAAGCGTTTAATTGTGCGTGTACAATATCATAATTTCCGTTTTTTACAACATCTCGAATTTCCCGAATACTGCCGATTAAATTTTCTGTATAATCAACAACATTAATTACTCGATCACCATTTGCTTCCAATTCTTTTGAAAATCGCGGCAAACTTGGACCATAAAAAAGAAAATCCATCCCTACAAGGTCGTGGTTGAGGTTTTTATAATAGTTTAATGCAATCGTTTCTGTTCCTCCAGTTTTGCACTCTCCAATTATTCTCAACACTTTAACTGCTTTGTCCATATCCTCATACCTCAATCACTTATTATCCTTTATTTTCAAAACTTGAATGTATCCTTTAGTCCAAGCCATTTCTGATCCTTATCGCTCAAATTCAACACAGTGCCATCTTCCAGCGTATAGCCTTCAGCACTTGCGCTACCCTTGTAGTCACCCTTTAACTGCGGCCACTCGATGCCGATTTCAGGGTCATTCCAAGCCATACCGCCTTCATCATTCGGATGCCAGAAGTCGTTGACCTTATAGCAGAACTCTGCCTCATCGCTCAGTACCAGAAATCCATGTGCAAAGCCTTCCGGGATAAGAAACTGCTTCTTGTTTTCAGCAGACAGCGTCACGCCATACCACTTACCATAGGTTTCAGAGTTGCTTCTCAGGTCAACAGCAACATCAAACACAGTGCCGCGTACAGCACGAACCAGTTTGCACTGGGGATACTGCTTCTGAAAGTGCAGCCCGCGCAGTACACCCTTTGTAGACATTGACTGATTATCCTGAACGAAGTGAACGTCAATGCCTGCTTCCTTCATATCTTTTTCGTTGTAGGTTTCCATAAAATAACCGCGGGTATCACCGTGAACAGCAGGCTCAATCACACAAAGTCCTTCGATGCCGCCTACATTCTTCTCTACTTTAATCTGTCCCATTTTCTTTTACTCCTCAATTTCTTTCAGGTAACGGCTCAGTGCATCCTGCCAGGTCGGAAGCGGAGTAAATCCTGCTTTCACCAGTTTGCTCTTGTCCAGACGGCTGTTAAATGGGCGAGCCGCCTTGCTCAGACCGTACTCTGCCGTAGTGACCGGAACTACCTCCGTCTTATATCCAGCCTGACGATAGATTTCTTTCGTGAAATCATACCAGCTGATATAACCGCCCTCATTGGTTGCATGATAATAACCGTATTTTTCGGTTTCGTTCATATCGACCAGCAGACGAGCTAAGTCATATGTATAGGTTGGTGTGCCGATCTGGTCATTGACTACTCGAACGGTATCATGCGTCTTACCTACATTCAGCATGGTTTTAATAAAATTCTTGCCATTCAAACCGAATACCCATGCAATGCGGACAATGAAATACTTTTCCAGTGTCTGGCTGACAGCCAGTTCACCTTCCAGTTTCGTCTGACCGTACACATTCAAAGGCTTATAGTCCTTGCAATCCGGCTTCCAAGGTTCCGTACCCTGTCCATCGAATACATAATCCGTGCTGATATAGGTCATCTTACAGTCGAGTTTCTTGCAGACATCTGCAATATTCTGTGTGCCACCTGCATTGATGGCACGAACTTTTGCCACTTTATCGTCATCCTCTGCCATATCCACCGCAGTCCATGCTGCACAGTGGATCACTGCATCAGGCTTTACTTCTGTGATAACTTTCTCAACAGCTTCTTTATTTGTAATATCCAGTGCAACATACGGTGCTTTTGTTACTGCGGAACCGTCTGCCACACCACTGTAATTCTCCTGAATATCAGAACCTATGCCCTCATGACCGCGCTTCAGCAGCTCGTTCATCACATCGTGACCCAGCTGACCGCCAACGCCTGTTACAAAAAACTTCATGCCAATTCCTCCCCAGACTTTTAGCGATTGCTGTACATTTTCTCATAGTAATTCTGGTATTCTCCGGAAATAATGGTTTCCCACCACTCACGGTTATCGAGATACCACTGAATGGTTTTCTTGATACCGTCCTCAAATTTGGTTTCCGGCAGCCAGCCCAGTTCTTTATGAATCTTGGTCGGGTCGATTGCATAACGCATATCATGGCCCTTACGATCTCCAACATGAGTAATCAGGCTTTCCGGCTTGCCCAGTTCTTTGCAGATGATTTTTACGATTTCAATATTTTGCTTCTCGTTATGACCGCCAACGTTATAGACTTCGCCCACACGACCCTTGTGAATAATCAGGTCGATAGCCTTACAGTGATCTTCCACATACAGCCAGTCACGGACATTCAGACCTTCGCCGTAAACAGGCAACGGTTTGTCAGCCAGTGCATTGGCAATCATCAGCGGAATCAGCTTCTCCGGGAAGTGATACGGACCATAGTTGTTGGAACAACGAGAAATCGTCACAGGCAGACCATAAGTACGATGGTAAGCCAGAACCAGCAGATCAGCCGCAGCCTTAGAGCTGCTGTATGGCGAACTGGTATGAATCGGAGTTTCTTCGGTGAAGAACAGGTCAGGGCGATCCAGCGGAAGGTCACCATAAACCTCATCCGTAGAAACCTGATGATAACGCTTGATGCCATACTTACGGCAAGCGTCCATCAGAACAGAAGTGCCGATAATATTGGTCTGAAGGAAGATGCCCGGATCTTCAATAGAACGGTCAACATGAGATTCTGCCGCAAAGTTGACCACAATATCCGGATGTTCTTCCTCGAACAGTTTGTTGACTGCTTCACGGTCGCAGATGTCTGCTTTCACAAAGCGGAAATTCGGGTTACCCATAACGGGTGCCAGCGTGGACAGATTTCCTGCATAAGTCAGCTTATCCAGGCAGATGATCCGGTAATCCGGATACTTCTTCAGCATATGAAAGACAAAGTTACTACCAATAAATCCAGCACCGCCAGTTACAATAATATTCATGATTGATCTCCTCTACTTATGTGTTCTATTTTTTTCTAATTAGTACAGATGTTCCTGATACTTTCCGTCCATAACATCTTTCAGATACTGACCATACTGGTTTTTCTTCATAACCTCGTAAACTTCCATCAGTTCATCTTTGCTGATCCAGCCGTTCAGGTAAGCAATTTCTTCCAGACAGGCAATTTTACGATGCTGATGCTGTTCCACGGTCTTGACAAAATTGGTCGCATCCACAAGACTCTCATGTGTACCAGTATCCAGCCAAGTAAAGCCCTGTCCCAGCAGTTCCACATTCAGGGAACCATCTTCCAGATAAATGCGATTCAAGTCAGTAATTTCCAGTTCGCCACGCGCAGACGGTTTCAGATTCTTTGCGAACTCGACCACACGATTATCGTAGAAATACAGACCGGTCACGCAGTAATTGCTCTTCGGATGCTCCGGTTTCTCCTCAATAGAAACAGCTTTGCCATTCTTGTCGAACTCCACAATGCCAAAACGCTCCGGGTCATCAACGTAGTAGCCAAATACAGTTGCACCCTTGCCATTTTCAGCGTTCTGAACTGCCGTCTGTAAACGCTTTTTCAGTCCGTGACCAGCAAAGATGTTGTCACCCAGTACCATAGCCACAGAATCATTGCCAATAAAATCAGCACCAATGATAAAAGCCTGTGCCAGTCCATCCGGGGAAGGCTGAACAGCATAGGTCAAATTCACACCAAACTGGTGACCATCACCAAGAAGATTCTCAAAGCGAGGTGTATCCTGCGGTGTGGAAATAATCAAAATATCACGAATGCCAGCGTTCATCAGAACGGACATCGGATAATAAATCATCGGTTTATCAAAAATCGGTAAAAGTTGCTTGCTTGTAACTTTTGTTAATGGATACAGACGAGTGCCTGATCCTCCTGCCAAAATAATACCCTTCATAACTGTTCCCTCCCTCTATTTCTCACTTAATCTCTCTGAAAAATATCTCTTGTGTAAACTTTCTCTTTCACATCGTCCAGGCACTTGTCATAACGGTTTGCAATGATAGCGTTGCTCATTTCCTTGAACTTAGCCAAGTCATTTACCACCACCGAGCCGAAGAAAGTTTCTCCATCCTTCAAAGTCGGCTCATAGATAATGACAGTTGCACCCTTTGCCTTAACACGCTTCATAACGCCCTGAATAGAACTCTGCCGGAAGTTGTCGGAATTAGATTTCATAGTCAAGCGATAAACGCCAATCGTGACGGATTTCTCCTTGTCCTCATCGAACTCATTCTCTGCATCATATCCATAGTAGCCCGCCAGCTTCAGAACGCGATCTGCAATAAAATCCTTACGAGTACGATTAGATTCCACGATTGCTTCAATTAGGTTCTCCGGCACATCGGCATAGTTTGCCAGCAACTGCTTGGTGTCTTTCGGCAGGCAGTATCCGCCGTAGCCAAAGGACGGATTATTGTAATGACTACCGATACGAGGATCAAGGCAAACACCATCAATAATCTGCTGAGTGTTCAGACCCTTGCTTTCTGCGTAAGTGTCCAGCTCATTGAAGTAGGCAACGCGCAAAGCCAGATAAGTATTTGCAAAAAGCTTAACTGCCTCAGCCTCAGTAAATCCCATGAACAGAGTGTCAATGTTCTCTTTGATTGCACCTTCCTGGAGCAAACCAGCAAACTCATGTGCCGCCTCCACCAAGCGTTCATCACTCAAGTCTGTACCAACGATAATACGAGAAGGGTACAAGTTATCATAAAGAGCCTTGGATTCACGCAGAAACTCCGGACTGAAAATGATATTCTTGCTATTGAACTTCTTGCGCACAGAAGCAGTATATCCAACAGGAATGGTGGACTTGATAACCATAATGGCATTCGGATTATATTCCATAACCAACTTAATTACTGCTTCAACCGCAGAAGTATCAAAGTGCTGAGTCTTGCTATCATAGTTGGTAGGAGCCGCGATTACAACAAAGTCCGCATCAGAGTATGCAGTCTTTGCATCCAGAGTTGCGGTCAAATTCAAGTCTTTTTCTGCCAAGTATTTTTCAATATAATCATCCTGAATCGGAGATTTCTTGTTGTTAATCATATCGACCTTAGCCTGCACAATATCGACTGCAACCACCTGATGATGCTGGCTCAGAAGCACTCCCAGCGAAAGCCCGACGTATCCCGTGCCGGCCACAGCGATTTTATAGTTTTTCATAGTTCTATTCTCCCTTACTAATCTTTATTTGATAAAACAGCAAACAAGCCCACGGCGGATCACTCAATGGCAATCCACCGTAGGCTCGATTCGTTCTCCTCAATTTTTTACTTGCTGCTCATTTTGTGGGTCAAAACAGAGCTGCGCCAAAACCTCCCACATATAACCTTTGGATTTCAGCTTCTCCGCTTCCTATCAGCAAATAAACACTTTTGTTGAACGAGTCGAGCCGCCAAAACCCTTTAGTTATCGTAGTTTTTCTTGGTTGACCCTATTATATCTCTATCCCCCTTTTTTTCAATAGTTGGAACAGATTTTTGGCAAATTCCTTTATATTCATTTTTTTTATCAAACTCTGCCCCGCTTACATGATGCCCTGACCGGTTGTAGCAAGTGATCTTATGTCCATCCTGCGCCATTCTGGTGCAAAGTTCTTTTACAACAATTTCAATTCCGCCTTCTCTGCTCAGTCTTTTTTGACCAAACATAGAAATAGCTAATTTCTTTTCCATATGATTTAAAGTTTTCCTATTTCTTTATTTAAAAAAATATGTGGGAATTTCTTGTTGAGTAGACATTTCTCAGTGCGTACCAAAAACGCCTCTTTTTTCGGGCTTGCATATGACATTTTGGTTCATATACAAGCCCCATGTCTTCTCATTTTTATCCAGTTCGGTGAACTTCATGACCGCTTTATGATCATTTTACGAAGCCACCTTGTATACAATTAGTATACCATTAATTTGTGATCCTACATCGCACCGTCCCGTTTGAATACAACCAGTACGGTTTTGAAAAGGATCTTTATATCCAGAGCAAAGTTCCACTCTGCAATGTACTGCCTGTCGAGTTTTACTACATCCTCGAAGTCAGTGATGTTGCTTCGTCCGCTGACCTGCCACATTCCTGTAATGCCAGGTTTGGTGGCAAGGCGGGCACGGTGGTGAAGATCATATTTGTCCCATTCATCTACCGTCGGCGGTCTTGTGCCTACAAGGCTCATGTCACCTTTTAATACGTTAAAGAACTGTGGGAATTCATCCAGGCTGAAGTCTCGAATGATATTTCCAATTCCTTTCTTTATTGTACCATCCGGAAGTTTCTTGGTTCCGATGATTCGTGGATCCCATTCCAGTTTAAACATCATACCGTCTTTTACACGGTTTTGTTTCATCAGTTCTTTCTTCCGCTCTTCTGCATCCATATACATACTGCGGAATTTATAGATTTTGAATTTCTTTCCATTTTTTCCCACACGGACTTGGGAAAAGAAAATCGGTCCGGGAGATTGTATGTAGATCAACGGTCCTAAGATCACGGTAAGGATCAATGTGATCAGGCATCCTACCAGTCCGCCTAAAATGTCCAGAGCGCGTTTCATAAAAAGCTGCTTGGTAGTTGCATAGTTGATACTGGTTGTCAGTACTGTGTAGATTCCCAGGCGTTCTACAAATTTCTTTTCGCCGATCAGGTTGGATGTCTTTGCCAGTTTCATATGAACAACCGCGCCCATTTCTGTCAGCTGGTTTAACAGCGTTTCCGGATACGGAGCATCGTCTGGAAGATTTACAAATACTTCATCTACCCATTCCCTGCAGACGTAATCCGCTACTGTGTCTGCATTTGCTACAACTGTAATGCTATCTCCACAATCATGCCCTACCATATCGCAGTCGATCACTGCCACACCTGCAACATGAAACATTTCATAATTAAAATTGCGAATATTATAGACCACCGTATCCAGCATGCTTTTTGTAGTTATGATCAACAGAGAACGTTTCATGCTGGAACGCATTTTTCTTTTCAGCTGGTCTTTCCACAAGATACGGGTCAGATAAGAAACAAGTAAATACAGAACCGTCATATAAAGCAATGCCAGTCTGGAATAATCCTCGCTTCTTTTTATATAGAAAAGATAAAACGTAGTTACCAGGATCACCAGGATCACATGTTTTACTGTCATTGCAAATTCCTGATAATATCCACGTTTTAACACATTTTTCAAAGATTCAAAGAGTAATAGTACGCCGGCATCGATCACAACTAAGATAAATGCCACGTTACAGTATATTAAATGGCTATAGGGATTACTAAGGCCATTTCTTAACATATAAGCCAATAAAAATGCGATCTGTAAACTCAGTTGGTCCCAGATCATAAAATCCAGATGTTTTTCCCATCCTCTGGCGCTTTTTCGATACATATCCCCACTTCATCCTTTTTCGTTTGCGTTTGTAACAGAGCCGGAAATGTCTCCCGGCTCCATCATAATAGTTGTTATTTTGCAAGAACCTGTACAGTACAAGAACCTGGTACTTCAAAACTTACATATTTTGTATTCCAGTTAATAGTAGGATTCTTAACTGTAACCCAATTGCTTGTATTGTTGTCTAAGTAGATAATTACAATATCTTTGCCTGCGGTTAAGGTACTTACATACAGATTAACTATAGAACGAACATCATGTCCATTTTTCTGAGAGATGATCGCACGGGTTTTACCTACATTAGCATACTCTTCCAGACCTGCATTAGGAACAAGATCACTAGCCTTTTTGGTTCCGTTATTTAAGCCATTAATCTGACTTACAGATTCATCACCAAGTCCGGCAGTTTCTGCTTCACCAGTTGCAACACTCTGGTCAACGTCACTATTGGAAGCATCTTCAATCAATCCCATAGTTACTTCAGAACCATCCTTTGTAACATTGGTTACTTCCTGTCTTTCGTTGTTGCTTCCCTGGACAACAGTTGCTTCTGCTACTTTGTTTACTCCTGATCCTGCATTGGACTGCTGGCTGCCAGTATTAGTATTATTCTGGCTTTGGCTTGATGAATCCTGACCAATAGTTCCATCAGACTGGCTACCAGGACTTGTAACTGCACCAGCTACTACCGGCATTGCTACCATAGCTGCAGCCATTGCCATAGCTACTAAAGCTTTCTTCTTCATGGTTATCACGCCTTCCTCCCTTTTGGGGTAAAATATATTTCAATAAGCAGCGTGTTTCCACACTGGATATTGTATAGTAATTATTCTGTTTCCCGGTAAAACAGATCTAAAATGATCTGGATCGCTGCCTGACGGTCAGCACGGTATACATCGTACTTCTCTGTTATCTCTTCTACTCCGGGAACTGTGTAAAAATCTTCGCTGGTTAAACTGCCAGCTTCCATTCCATCCATTGCTATCTTTACATACTGATCCTTGGTCATATCTGTTACCATATAATCCTGAATCATGTCAAACAGATGTACCACGATCTGGCTGTCTGTCTTGGATGCGGCTTTTACTGCCTGAAAATACTGCGTAATATATTCCTGCTGCTGGTCCATACGGTACAGTGCAGTAAAATGATAATCCGTATCACGGTAACGCACAAAGGCTTCTGCCTGTTTTCCATGGAGAGTGACCTGATTGCCTTTGACAAATGCCGGATCCTTTTTCTCCATTCCCTCTGTAGGGACCGTTACTGTAACACCGCCTACAGCGTCATTTAACTGTGCTACTACTGTGGTATCAACTGCCATATACTGATCAATAGTAAATCCGCAAAGAAGCTTCTGTACAGATTCAACCATATTTTCACAGCTGCCTTCCCTGCCATCCCCATAAGCATACGCCATAGTCAGCTGGGTGATCTTGGTATCATGAAGGGTTCTTTCCTTATTTGTAATAGGAATTTCTGTCATGGTATCACGTGGGATCATCAGGATCTTTAATGTATGTCGGGCAGTGTCCTGGGCGATCAGAAAGATACCGTCCGACTGACCGGCCAAGCCCAGCTCCTTTGTCTCTGTCATTGTATCACTTCTGTCAACACCCATACAGAGGATTGCCTTTACATACTGGTTTCTTCTGTAATTTTTTCCTTTATAGGTCAACTGATCCTGGGCTAAGATAGGCACCAGATTCAGATCTCTTGGATCTGCTGTCAATTCTTCTTTTTGCCCCGGAGCAATTCCTATTTCTTCTTCAGCAGCTGTCTGAGACTCCGCTTCAGCTTTCTGTCTTTCTTCATTGCGTGCCTGAATGATCAGTTCTGTTGCCTGCCGGTTTTTGTACATAGTCACGCCGCCCCAGATCCCCAGGGTCAGTGAAACAAGTCCTATACCGATCAAAGCGCTGTATATCTTCTTTTTCATATCAATCAGCCTGATTTCCTGTGTAACTGTTACTTATCAGTTGTCTGTGCTGCTTCAGCTTTTTCATATGGACTGTAGGCACCGTATTTATCATACTTACCATATCGGCCATACTTACCGTATTTACCATATTTTCCGTATCTGCCATAATAACCATTCTGGCTGAGGTCAACTTTGTTTAACACAACGCCCAGAACACGGCAGCCGGTCTTGTCCAACTGGCTCTTTACCTTCTGTTCCAGACGGTAGCTTACTGCACCCTGTTCAACAACGATGATCGCACCGTCACAGTTGCTGGCTACAATAGCACTATCGATCAGGTTTGCCATAGGCGGTGTATCGATGATCACATAGTCGTAATCTTTCAAAGACTGGATCAGATCATGGAACAGATCTTCTTCCAGAAGCTCTGCCGGGTTTGGTGAATATGGTCCGGCAAAAATAACGCTGAAACCTTCATAGTTTGTTTCGTAAATAATGTCTTCTCTGTTTTTCTGACCACTGAGGTACTGGGAAAGACCGTTTACCTCACCTTCCAGCTGATAACGGGATACCAGAACAGATTTACGGATATCTGCATCAATGAAGATTACCTTTTTACCGATCTGTGCAAATGATGTTGCTACAGAAAAGGCAATATCACTTTTTCCTTCATCTGGAAGTGCGCTGGTAAACATAATGGTGCGGATGTTGCTTCCGCAGAACTGGATATTGGTACGCAGGGTCTTAAGAGATTCTCTATAGTTATAATCATCTTTTATTTCGCGTTTTAAAGAAATTACTTTGTTATTCATTTACGATCTCCCTGCTTTCCTTTTTTCTTATCGTCTTTGTTATGCATATGAGAACGTCTGAGTGTCTGTTCATTCTTATTCTCTTCTGCTTCACCTTCACGAAGAGGTACAGATGCAAGAACAGTCAGTCCCATATATTTCTCTACATCTTCTTCTGTCTGAATGGTATCATTTAACAGCTCTTCTACAACTGTCAGACCACATACCAGAACAATTCCTAACATAGCTCCGATCATGGCATTCTTGCCATTGCTTGGGCTTGCCTTTTTATCAGATACAGTACCTTCCTCAATTACTTTAGGAGGAACCATTTCCATAATGTCTCCGATATACTCGGAAGAAGTCTTTGCAACGGAGTCTGCAATATCCTTTGCCATCACCGGATCTGGATCCTGAGCAGTGATAGAAAGAATTCGGGTATCATTTGGGTTATTAATAGTGATCTTGCTGACCATATTTTCGTAACTGATATCCAGTTTCAGTTTATCAATGACTTCTGAAATAACCGGACGGCTGGTTACGATGATCTTGTAGTCCTGAGTCAGCTGGCTTCCTATCTGCAGGTCAGCTAAAGATGTCAGTGTAGTTTCTTTTGAAAGAATATATACCATTGAAGTCGAGGTATACTGCGGGGTAATAGCAAACTTGCTGAACAGGCCGAAGGCGCCCCCCATGATCACGCCTGCGCCAACGATCCAGAGAATTCTCTTCTTTAATGCGCGGAACAGCTGGAGAAGATCGATCTCTACTTCGTCATCATTCATGTTGATTGTCTTGTTATCCATACGTACTTTTTCCTTTTCTTCCTATTATTATATAGTTTCTTTTTTTATGACGCGCAACGCGTTCTGGTAAGTAATGCACCAGATCTGTTGTGCATCAATATGACCGTCAAGCCATTTGAGTGCCTCTGTGATTTGAGGCGGTCTGTAATCTGACCTGTGCATGTCTGTCCCCAGGAAATGGATCACTCCTGATTTTACCTGTTCCCTGCACCACCGTACCTCCGGTGAGAACCAGTGTCCCTGGATACTGTCGTAATTCATCTGAAGTTTACATCCAATATCAAGGAGCTCTGAAGTTCCTTTTTTTCGCAGGCAACCGTAACGCTCCATATGAGCAAGAATAGGCGTGTACCCGTTAGAGACCAGTTTGCGGATCCCCTGAAAAAGAATTTCATAAGAAACAGAAGGCATAAATTCTACCAGAACATATTGGCTGTCTGCCATGGTATATGCCTTCCCCTCATTCAGGCGCTGTGCAAGCTCATCGTGATAAAATGTTTCCTGGCCCGGAAAGATCCTGAACTTAGGATAGGTTTTCCGAATTTCCTGCTGAAGAAGCTTTGCTGAGTCATTTAATCCTTTCAGCACATGGCGTCTGGAATAGTGAGGTGTAGCGATCACACCTACAATCCCCTGGTCGGCCGCCCGTTTCAGCATTTCAACGGATTCTTCCATTGTCCTTGATCCATCATCCACACCCGGTATCACATGTGCATGAACATCTATTATTCGCTGCCGAACTTTCATTTTTATTAGTACCTTTCTTCCGGAATATTCTCAATGGGTTTTAATGCAGAAATAAGAAGTGTCAATTTTTAAGAATACCCCCCCCCCCAGCTAAATACTATATAGTTTCCGCTTCGGCACGCCGGGACTGCCTAAAAGGGGATTTTTTCTATGAATGATTTTACATCATATTCTTTATAAAAGAAAGGTCATTTTTGTTTTTTTATGAAAAATAAGGCCAAAGTTATTGTTTGTAACCTTTGCCTTAGTGAATTACTTCCTATTATATAGTGTTACACTGCGTTATTTCAGTTACAAAGCCAATTGATTTGCCAGGATCACACTGGCTGCCAGGCTGACAAACGCTGCTAAAAGTCCGCCTGCAAGTGTATAACGGGTACGGCTGATGCCTGCAGAACCGAAATAGACACTCATACAGTAAAGCACGGTTTCCGTACTTCCCATAAGAATAGATGCCATAAGCCCCACCTGGGAGTCGGGACCATAATTTTTAAACAGATCCAGCACCAGGCCTACTGCGGCAGAGTTGGAAACGAGACGTATAAAAGCAATGGGGATAATGGGGCCGGGGAGACCGATGGAAGTAGCCGGAACTTCTAAAATATGGGTTAAAAATTCTAAAAATCCCGATGCACGAAGGACGCCTACCGCTGTCATTAATCCAACTAATGATGGAAGGACCTGGACAACGGTCTGCATCCCCTCTTTTGCGCCATATAAAAAATCATCAAATACCGGTCTTTTTCCAAGTATGGCGAAACCAACAATATAAAAAATGATCAGTGGAACCATAAAATCTGATAAAAATAAGAGAAAGCCCATAAAAAATGCCTGCCCCCACGCATGTTTTGTTTTTACAACATACGTAGGAACAGGCTTAATTATGTAACAAATATATCCCCCACGCAAGCGCAGGGGATATAAGTAGGAAGTATGCATTTTGCGAATATACGATCCAGATTATGCCTCAGTAAATAATGGAGTGGAGTAATATCTGTCGCCGCTGTCCGGAAGAAGAGCTACAATGGTCTTTCCTTCGTTTTCAGGACGTTTTGCAAGCTGGATCGCTGCGTATAATGCTGCACCGGAAGAAATACCGGTTAAGATACCTTCTGTTTTTGCAAGAAGTTTGGATGCTTCAAACGGATGCTCGTTGTCGATGGGCATTACTTCGTCATAAACCTTGGTGTCTAATACTTTTGGAACGAAGCCGGCGCCAATTCCCTGGATCTTGTGGGCACCGCCGTGTCCTTCAGACAGTACAGGAGAAGTTGCAGGCTCTACTGCTACTACCTTTACATTTGGGTTCTGCTCTTTTAAGTATGTGCCAACGCCGGTAATGGTACCGCCGGTACCTACGCCTGCTACGAAGAAGTCTACCTGACCCTCTGCATCTCTCCAGATTTCAGGACCTGTGGTCTCTTTGTGGATCTTCGGGTTTACAGGGTTTACAAACTGGCCTGGGATAAAGCTGTCCGGGATTTCTTTTGCCAGCTCATCTGCTTTTGCGATAGCTCCGCTCATTCCCTTATCACCAGGTGTGAGAACGATTTCAGCTCCATAGGCCTTTAAGATGTTGCGGCGCTCTACGCTCATGGTCTCAGGCATGGTCAGGATCACACGGTATCCTTTGGATGCTGCTACAGATGCAAGTCCGATACCTGTATTTCCGGAAGTTGGTTCAATGATAACAGAACCTGGCTTTAAAACGCCTCTTGCTTCTGCATCTTCGATCATCGCTTTTCCTACACGGTCTTTTACACTTCCTGCCGGGTTAAAGTATTCCAGCTTCAGTAAAATCCTTGCCTTTAATCCTTCTTTTTTCTCCAGATTTACCGGTTCTAAAAGTGGTGTGTTTCCTACTAATCCTGCTGCTCCCTTAACGATTCCTGCCATAATAAGCTCCTTTCCATGCATTGTATGATACCAGATCCTTCACCTTTTGATCCTGGTCCCATATGCCTATCTGTTTACTGGGTTTTGATTTATGGGTATTATAAAACCTATAAACCCACTTGTCAATAGGTTTATGGGTTTTTTGTATTGCTGACCATAGCTCCGCTGGCATCCATATAATACCAGGTATCTCCCACCTGTACCCAGCCGGTCTGTTTTACATAATCTTTCATGTAATACCATTTTCCGCCGATCTTCTTCCAACTGTTTGCAGGTATCTTTTCACTGTAATCGGTAAATGAAAGTTCAATGGTCACATGATCATTGATCCCGTCTACATTTCCTTCCTGTGTACACTGCCAGATGGTACGGTTTGGATAGCTGTTAATGGTACCATAGCGGGCGTACCAGATATCGTATGGGATTTCTGCTGTATTTAAGTGATTAGTGAGCCAGTCATTATTTGCATATACGATGGGACAGTAACCTGCATCTGCGATCACTTTACAGAAGGCATTGACATTTTCCGTGATCTGGGCGGAACTTAAGCCCTGTTCCAGCAGGTAATTGGACTCCACATCATAGGCAACCGGATAGGATACCGGAAAATCCTTGATAACCCGGAGCACATATTCTGCTTCGTCTGCTGCCGTCTGTGCATCCAACGCCTGTGTATAGAAGAAAACACCTGTTTTTATACCATGAGCTGCTGCTTCCGTTATATTCCGGTCAAAATACGGATCTTTATCCTTATAATAACCAATACGGATCATGGCAAAACCGATGCCATCTGCAGCTACTTTTCCCCAGTCAATGCCATTTTCCCGGTTTGCACGGTTCTGATATTTTGTCACGGTGATACCTTTTGCCACTGCCCCTTCAATGGGAGTGCCGGAAGCATCTACATAACTGCCATTTTCAAAGTCCCATGCTTTTGCCTGGGCTGCCATAGGAAAAGCCAGCGAAACTGCAAGCATAGCTGCCGCTAATTTTAAAGATCTCTTATATTTTATATACCAGATCTTATTCCCGTTCTGTCTCATTTATTATTTTCTTCCTTTCTCTGCTTTGCATTTTTAAGTTTTACTCTCATTCTTTGATTATAACATTATCCCATTATAAAAATATTAACTTTTGTCGAAGAAAGTCTAAAAATTCTCCTACCATTCTTCTAAACAGTCAGCTATAATAAATACAGTTATGCAACACGGGAGATTTTTTATGTCTAAAGTTTGGGAATTTTTCGAAAATATGAATGAGGCTGTTTATGCCTCTGATGTGGATACATACGAACTGCTCTATTTGAATAAAGCTGCCAGAGATCTGTTTCAGTTTAAGGATGAGTCTGATTATAAAGGAAAAAACTGCTATGAGATCCTGCAGCAATGTTCTTCCCCCTGTGCCATGTGCACCAACAACCGCTTAAAACCCGGTGTGTTTTATGAATGGTCCCGTTTTAACCCGCTGGTGCGTCGTTCTTATCTGCTGAAAGATACCATGGTAATTGACGATGGACGCAGAGTCCGTATTGAAATGGCAATTGACCTGGATATTCATGAACTGGCTAAACGTTCTTTTTCTGAATTTACAGACAATGAAGCACTGATCAATGAGGGACTTCGCTGTGCACTGGCAGAAGAAACACCGGAACAGTCTATTGATACATTATTACAGTATCTGGGGCAGATGTTCCAAAGTGACCGTGTTTATATTTTTGAGAAAAATAAACATGGCAATTTTGACAATACTTATGAATGGTGTGCTTCTAAGGTTTCCCCTCAGAAAAATATTTTACGCAATATCCCGCCGGAAACCATGGGTACCTGGATTCCTACCTTCCAGAAAGGTGAAAGTATTATCATCCGGAATGTGAATGAGATCGTATCTTATGACCCCACTGTATATGAAACACTGATACCGCAAAACATTGCGCGCCTTATTGTCAGCCCTATTTGCCGTGACCGGGAAGTAATCGGTTTCTATGGTATTGACAATCCGCCACTTGACCGTATGGATCATATTGCTTTTATGCTCCAGCTCCTTGGACATTTTATCAATTCCATGCTGCGGCGCAGAGACCTGGTTGGGAAACTGGAAACATTAAGCTACCATGACCAGCTTACCGGTGCGAAAAACCGTCATGCCATGAACGAAAAGCTGGCTTCTCTTGCAAACGGTGGAAGTCTTGGCATTATTTACAGTGATGTAATGGGCTTAAAGCAGATCAACGATGATTTTGGACACCAGGCGGGTGATGAGGCGTTGATCTATGCCTGTGAAAATTTAAAGGCTCATTTTCCGGATAAATGTGTTTACCGTATTGGCGGTGATGAATTTCTGGTACTGATACCGGGTATTACAGAAAATCTTTTTCAGTCTATGATCCGTTCTATGTTAGTTGACATGGCTAAAAGTTCGGTTCACCTGGCACTTGGTTCTGTCTGGGTGGATGACTGCACCGGAAAAGTAGAAAAATCGCTGTCTGAGGCAGATGCCAGAATGTATGAAGATAAACGTGCTTATTATGCCAAGAACCGGCAGTTAGACCGAAGGAGACACTGATCATGGTGTCTCCTTTTTTATTAGGATATACCCGAAATGAGGTGAGCATTTTGGGGAAGATCTATGTGGGGTTACGGAGATGATCCATGATCTTACAGAAAATGACCGCTGCCAGTGTACTTACCATTGTTGCTGCAAAACAGGGACCGGTGACGGCTGCCGGGGATGTACTGTGATACTGGCTTCTGTATGCAATGATATTCACCGGGATCAGCTGAAGGGATGAAATATTCATGATCAGAAAGGTACACATTTCATTACTGGCAGTGCCTTTCGAGACTGCGTGAATTGTCCTTTTCGCCACTTTCTCTTTTCTGCGCTCTTCTTCTACCTTTTCCAGTTCTTTCATGGCTTTTAAGCCTGCAGGTGTCGCCGCCCAGCCAAGTCCCAGGATATTTGCAATGAAATTTACACAGATCTGTCTGGCGGCTTCACAGTCTGGCGGCAGATCCGGAAAGAGGAATTTCAAAGCCGGTCTCATTTTCTCTGAAAGCTGTTCTACCAGCCCGGCTCTGCTTCCGATCTCTAAGATCCCGTTCCAGAAAACTACGATCCCCAGCATGGTGATACTCAAGGTCACGGCTTCCCCTGCTGCGTTTAAGGCTCCTTCTGTTACCTGGGCCATTCTCCCATTAAATGCTCCCCACAGGATCCCCAGAAAAAGCATTCCGCTCCAGATATAATTTAACATATTCCTTTTTCCTGTATTGCCTATACGCCCATTTATACACATTTTATGCTCTTTCACACAGAGAAATACACATTCTTATGGTGGAAAAAGTTATCCACAATCTAAATCTTGTATTTTCTCTTCTTTTTACCACATATCTTGTGTTTGTCGGTGGATAATGTGGATAACTTTGGGGATAACTCTGTTTATAGTGTGTGTAAAGCATGGGGAAACTGTGGGGAAATATGGATTTTTATGTGGAAACCGGAAATTTTGTGGATTTTTTATCCACATTTTGGCAGATTTTGCGGTTTCCTTTTGGGCTTTTCCTTGTTTTTTCCTGCTTTTTCTTGTTTTGCCGTTTTACTGTTTTTATTTTACCGGCATATACAGTTCCAGGAAATAAATGTTGCTGTCTTCTCCTAAAAACGAAGTCATATTATTGGAATACAGAACTCCTGTTGGCTCTGCTCCCTGTTCCTTTCCCCAGCGGACCATCTGGCAGGCTGTTTCTTCATCGGGATAAATATTTTCAGACTCCAGGATCGTATAAATACAGGGAACGGGTGCAGTCTGCGGATATTGTTCCAGATGGAAGTCACTGCTGATAAAGGGACCTACTTCCTGATACAGAAACAGCTTGGTGCCCTGCTCCTGCATCTGCCCTTCTTTTATGGAAAATTCGGTATAGAAATAAGTCATGTCCAACCCGCCTGTTTCAGATGACAGGGAAAACCATTTTTGCAGACTTGCGTGGAGACTGTCGCAAACTCCTAACTGATAGGCTACCGGAAAATTTTTCCAGGTACATTTTCCACCGTATTGCTCTGCCATTTGCATATCTTTTGTGGCAAGCTGCATACGGGCAATGGCCTGCTGATGATAGTGGATCTTCATCTCTTCCTGTTTTATACGGGTCTGCAGATGTTTTTTCATATATTCTACAGAATTCTCGCCTTTTATGTATCCTTCGATTTCTTCCAGGCTGTCATTCATTTTTCTCTTATATAGGATAACCATCAGTCTGAACAGGTCTTCTTCCAGATAATAACGGTATCCGTTTTCCTTTTTTCTCGCCTTTATGATCCCTTTTTTTTCATAAAAACGGAGAGTATCCCGGCTTACGCCCACAATTTCGGACATATCGCCTATGAGATACTCTCGCTGTTTTATTTCCGTTCTGTTTTCTGCCATGCCTTTCCAGTCTCCTGTTTTCCCATTTTCTCACGATCAACATTTCTTCCGAATGTGTTTATGAATGTTATCTTATCCGGATTTTGTGAGCTGGTCAATGGGACGCAGAAAATCGAAAGGAAACTGTAAAGTTTTATCTGGATATTTATCTTACTCCAAATTTGGTTCCCCGTTTGATGGTACCGTTGCTGTTCCATTCATTGTAAACATATGGTCCGCCATCTGTGGTACCGTTTTCTGTAAATTCATGGGTTCCGCCATTATAGCTGTAGTTGCCCATTACCATTTTGCAGGTACTGGTATCAAAATAATAAACATTTCCGTTGATCTTCATAATACCGCCCTGAAGTTCTCCGGTATCAGCCGCATAATACCAGGTGCCGTCCTTCTGGATCCAGCCGGTTCTCATTAACTGGTCATCGCCAAAGTAAAACCAGTGATTTTTATACTGTACCCAGTTATTGGTGCAATAAGCTCCATCACCCCACTGATACTTTACGCCTTTTCCTGTACCTGTAAAACCTGCTGCAAAAGATGTCATAGCGCTTCCTGCCGTCAGAGCCAGCGCAAGTACTGTAATAGCAAAACGTTTCTTCATAAATTAAATGCCTCCTGCGTTTTTATATATGACAACGTCCCCCTCATGGAACATGTCCTTTTGTTTTATGCAGAAAGCATACACCTTGAAGTTACTCCAAGGTCAAGGCAAGTAAGGATTTTGTAAGGGTTTGTAAGAAAAAACGGCCATACCTTTTTATGGGTATGACCGGTATTTTTTGGGGGACTCGCGAACTCGTACCAACATGCTTATCTGTCTGCTTACGCAGGCGGTTCATGCGTTACAATTCTCCCACCAGTTCTTTCATCACATCATCTACTTTTTCAATCTTTTCGGCTCTGTAAGCGTTGCTGCCGCAGAAGAGAAGGGCGTTGTCTTCGTCTCCTTCTGCTGCATTTACCAATGCCTTTGTGATGCAGTAAGGAATGGTTTTGATATCGCAGTGTTCCAGACACTGGAAGCAGGTTTTGATGGCCGGGCGGACGCCGTCTTTGATCTGCTGTAAAAACGGATTTAAGATAGCACGTCCTGGCATTCCTACCGGGCTCTGGGTGATGACGATATCTTCTTTTTTTGCGTTGATGTAAGCCTGTTTGTAAGCATCCGGAGCGTCACATTCTTCTGTCGTGACAAAACGAGTTGCCACCTGTACGCCTTCTGCCCCCAGTTCAAACTGGTGTTTTACATCTTCATGGGTATAAATTCCCCCGGCAGTTACTACCGGGATATGTTTCTGGTATTTTTCTTCGTAAGTCTTTACCACTTCCATAATGGAGCGGACTTCTTTATCGTAGGCTTCCTGGTTATAGGTATTTGGCACATCTTTGGTGTCTGCGCCGTACTCAGCCAGTTCTTCTCTGGAAAAGCCCAGATGACCACCGGCTAAAGGTCCTTCTACTACTACAAAATCAGGAACCTGCTTGTATTTTCTGTCCCAAAGTCTGCAGATAACCTGTGCAGACTTTGCGGAAGATACGATGGGGGCAAGCTTTACTTTTTTTACTGCCTGCTTGCAAAATTCTTCGCAGTTTTCTTTTGCATCTGCAATATCGGCTTTCATCTCTTCGTAAGCAGCCTGTGCATATTCCGGAAGACGTACCGGAAGACCTGCGCCGGATACAATGGCATCTGCGCCGGATTTAATGGCTTCCTTGACCCACAGGTCATAGTGCTTGGTGGCTACCATAATATTAAAACCGATAGCTCCTTTTGGCGCAATCTCTCTGGCTTTCTGCATCTCCCGCCTGATAGCGCGCAGATTTGCCTCTACAAAGTTGGTCTTAAAATCAGGTTCCCTAAAACCGATCTGTGCTGTGGAAATCAGTCCCATGCCGCCGGAAGCTGCTACAGCTCCCGCCAGTTTATGAAGGCTGATGCCTACGCCCATACCGCCCTGGATCACTGGTCTTTGCAGTACCAGATCTCCTATTTTTAAAGCTTTGATCCCACTCATTACATTCTCCTAAATCTTTCGTATCTGTGCTCTGCCAGCTCTTCCCCTGACATATCCTGATACTTTTTCATAAATCCGATCATAGACCGGTCCATATAGCCTGCGATGCGGTACAGTGTATCTGTATTTGCCGGTTCTTCCTCCGGTATGATCCGCTCGATCAGTCCCAGTTCCTTTAAATCAGCAGCGGTCACTTTCATGACTCTGGCTGCTTCCGGTGCCTTTTTACTGTCCTTATAAAGGATAGACGCAAAGCCTTCCGGTGATAAAATGGAATAAATGGCATTTTCCATCATCCATACTTCGTTTGCTACTGCCATAGCCAGCGCACCGCCGCTTCCGCCTTCGCCGATGACGATAGAAAGCACCGGTACTTTTAAATCCGACATTTCAAACAGATTTCTTGCAATGGCTTCTCCCTGACCTCTTTCCTCTGCTTCCAGGCCGCAGAAAGCTCCCGGTGTGTCTACAAAGCAGATAATGGGGCGTCCGAAGGTTTCTGCCTGCTTCATTAAGCGTAGCGCCTTGCGGTAGCCGTCTGGAGACGGCATACCGAAGTTGCGACGGATATTGTCTTTGGTGTTCTTTCCCTTCTGCTGTCCGATGACAGTCACCGGCATGCCGTGGAACATGGCAATACCGCCAACAATGGCTCCGTCATCTTTAAAGCAGCGGTCTCCATGGAATTCCATAAATTCATCAAAAACAGCGTTGATATAGTCAAGAGCGGTGGGTCTGTCTGCCTTTCTGGAAAGAAGGACTGTATCCCAAGCACTCTTTTCTGTGTTTTCCTGAGACTGTGGAGCTGCCAGGGTATTTACAGGTATATCTGTCTTAACCCCGTTCTCTTCCACATCCATATCATGTTTTCTATGCATGTAAAGGATCCGTCCGATCACATGCTTCTGGTCCTGACGTGGAAGGATCATGTCTACAAAGCCATGGTCTAACAGGAATTCCGCTCTCTGGAAGCCTTCCGGCAGCTTCTGTCCAATGGTCTGTTCAATGACTCTTGGGCCTGCAAAGCCGATCAATGCCCCTGGTTCCGCAATGATGATATCGCCTAACATTGCAAAACTTGCAGTTACTCCGCCGGTTGTTGGATCTGTAAGAACGCTGATAAACAGCTGTCCTGCTTCATGGTGACGCTTTAAGGCTGCGGAAGTCTTTGCCATCTGCATCAGGGAAACAATGCCTTCCTGCATTCTGGCACCGCCGGAGCAGGCAAACAGGATCACCGGAAGTTTTTCTTTGGTAGCACGTTCTACTGCCTCAGTGATCTTCTCCCCAACTACATGGCCCATACTGCTCATGATAAAGCGGGCGTCACAGACACCTACAACAGCAGGATTTCCGTCGATCTTTGCCTTTCCAATAACAATGGCTTCATTCAGATTTGTTTTTTCTCTGGCTGCTTCTACCTTTTTTTCGTAATTTGGAAAATCCAGAGGATTGGAAAATGGCATTTCTTTATTCCATTCCTCAAAAGTTCCTACATCGGTAAGCATTTCGATCCTGCGGTAAGCATGAACACGGAAGTAGCCGCCGCATTTGGGGCATACATAGTAATTGTTCTTTACGTCTTCCACATAGATCGGCTGCCCGCATTTATTACATTTGCGCCATAAGCCTTCCGGGATGGATGGTTCTTCTCCTTCATGGCTTACCGGTCTGTATTTGGTATCTATTTTTGTATACGTTTTTCTGAACATGTTGCGCAGCATACGACAACTTCCTTTCTGCATTATCCTTATTCAGGATCATAAATATCCGTCCGCGACCTGGTCGCGGAGGATTTTTCCAGATTAAAATCATTTTATGTAGTCCGGGAAATACTTTTCAATAAATCCGGTGTCTGTATCACCCTTCTGAAAAGCCTCATTTTCCAGGATCTCATACTGAAAATCAATATTTGTTTCAATGCCTTCTATGATGACCTCGCCTAAAGCACTGCGCATTTTTGCAATGGCAGATGCCCTGTCTTTATCGTAAACGATCAGTTTCATAAGCATGGAGTCATAGTTGGCAGGTACTTTATAATCATTGTAAATGTGTGTATCCACGCGGACACCATTTCCACCTGGGATATGCACGTTGGTAATGCGGCCCGGACATGGCATAAAGTGCTTTTTCGGGTTTTCCGCATTAATACGGCATTCAATGGCATGTCCCTTGATCTGGATGTCTTCCTGTGACACACTTAATGGCTCTCCTGCAGCAACACGGATCTGCTCTTTGATCAGATCGATGCCGGAAACCATCTCTGTTACAGGATGCTCTACCTGGATACGGGTGTTCATTTCCATAAAATAGAAATTTTTGTCTTTATCCAACAAAAACTCAATGGTTCCTGCATTTTCGTAATTCACGGCTTTGGCTGCCTTTACTGCAACTTCACCCATTTTTTTACGAAGTTCAGGGGAAATGACCTCACAAGGGGACTCTTCCATTACCTTCTGATGACGGCGCTGGATGGAGCAGTCACGTTCTCCCAAGTGAACAACATGGCCAAATTTGTCACCCATGATCTGAAATTCCACATGACGTGGTTTTTCAATATATTTTTCAATATACATGGTATCATCGGAAAATCCCTTTACAGACTCTAACTGAGCTGCATTAAAATGCTCTGTAAAGTCCTCTTCGCTTCTGGAAATACGCATTCCCTTTCCGCCACCGCCGGAAGAAGCCTTGATCATGACCGGAAAACCGATCTCTTTTGCCATGGCAAGTCCATCTTCTGCTGTGTATACAGGCTCTTTGCTTCCAGGAACAACAGGAACTCCGGCCTGCATCATGGTATTTCTGGCTTCTGACTTATTTCCCATGCGGTTGATGATCTCAGCAGACGGTCCGATAAAGGTAATGTTGCACTGCTGGCAAAGTTTTGCAAAACGGGCATTTTCTGATAAAAATCCAAATCCCGGATGAATGGCATCTGCCTTCATTGCAACAGTTGCGGAGAGAATACGCTCCATATTCAGATAGCTCTGGCTGGAAGGAGCCGGGCCAATACAGATGGCTTCATCTGCCAGAAGAGTGTGAAGACAATCCTTATCAGCCTCAGAGTAAACTGCAACGGTGCGAATGCCCATTTCACGGCAGGCTCTGATGATGCGGACTGCGATCTCACCTCTGTTTGCGATCAATATCTTATTAAACATTTCAAATCTCCTATGGACCAGTATTATCTATCCGATCATAAAGGTCAGTTCGCCAACAACTGCGATCTTGCCGTCTACCGTAGCAGTTGCTTTTCCTACGCCAACCGGTCCCTTCTGCTTGATGATCTCACATTCCAGTCTTAAACGGTCTCCCGGAACTACTTTGTGCTTGAATTTTACGTTATTTAAGCCGCCAAAATATGCAGTCTTTCCCTTGAAATTCTCCTGGGAAAGAATCGCTACAGCGCCGGTCTGAGCCAGTGCTTCCACGATCAGAACGCCCGGCATAACCGGTTCCTGCGGGAAATGGCCTCTGAAATATGGCTCATCATAAGTAACAGATTTGTAGCCAACTGCCTTTACGCCCGGCTCTAATTCTTCAATACAGTCTACCAGGAGAAATGGATGTCTGTGCGGAATGATCTCCTGGATTTCTTTAATACCCATTAACATGGTTGTTGCCCTCCTATTTTCTCTCGGAACCAATGTTCTCCCGGAACCTTTTTTATTTGGAAAGGTTCCAGGAGGACATCTTATTTAATACGGAATAATGGCTGTCCGTACTCTACTACTTCCTCATTATTTACAAGGATCGCTTCAATAACGCCGTCATATTCGCTTTCGATCTCGTTCATCAGCTTCATAGCTTCAATAATGCCAAGTACCTGTCCCTTTTTCACAGTATCTCCCTCTTTTACGAAGCTTTCTGCATCCGGGGAAGAAGAACTGTAGAAGGTTCCTACTAATGGGGAGGTGATCACTTTATCAGAAGCAATGTCATGGCTTTCTGCTGCTTCCGGTGCAGCTGCAGGTGCTTCTGTGCTTACTCCTGCGGAAGCTGCAGTGACTACAGGTGCTGCACTTGGAGCCGGAACTGCTGCTACAGCGCCAGGTGCGCCAACGGTGATGATCTTTGCTTCTTCTTTCTCTTTCTTAAGGGAAATATGCATATCGCCCTGGTCCAGTTTAAAGCTGGTCAGCTTTGAATCAGATACAGCCTGAACCAGTGTCAGGATTTCATCCATATTCATGTCCACGTTCTCCTTCCTTATGCAGTGAATTTCTTCACGATCAGGCTGGCATTATGTCCGCCAAAGCCTAAAGAGTTGCTGATGGCATAATTTACATCCATAGATACGCCCTCATGCATGGTGTAATCTAAGTCGCAGCCTTCACCTGGATTTTCCAGACCTACCGTTGGATGTACATAGCCGTCTTCAATGCTCTTTACACAGGTAATGAACTCTACACCGCCTGCTGCGCCTAATAAGTGGCCGATCATGGACTTGGTGGAGTTGATCTTTACTTTATTTGCATGATCGCCTAAAGCCAGTTTAATAGCCTTTGTCTCGAATAAGTCATTGTGATGGGTGCTGGTTCCATGAGCATTTACATAATCAAGCTGCTCTGGGGTAATTCCTGCATCCTTCATGGCAAATTCCATTGCCTTTGCAGCGCCGCTTCCATCTTCTGCAGGGGAAGTAATGTGGTATGCGTCACAGGTTGCACCGTACCCAACTACTTCTGCCAGGATCTTAGCCCCTCTTGCCTGTGCGTGCTCTAAGGACTCTAATACAACGATACCGGCGCCTTCGCCCATAACGAAACCATTTCTGTCCTGGTCAAATGGGATAGATGCTTTCTTTACATCATCGGTGGTGTTTAATGCAGTTAAGGAGGTAAAGCCAGCCACACCAATTGGAGTAATACTTGCTTCTGTACCGCCTGCTACCATTACATCTGCCTCACCATGCTGGATGGAACGGAATGCTTCGCCGATGGAATGGGTACCAGTTGCACATGCAGTTACTACATTGATGCATTTTCCCTTAAGACCAAACTGGATAGAAACATTTCCTGCTGCCATGTTGCTGATCATTAAAGGTACTAATAATGGCTCTACTCTGCCAGGCCCTTTTTCTAACAGTCTCTTTTCATTACGCTCTAACGCCTGTAAAGAACCGATACCGGATCCTACGCTTACGCCAACACGGAAAGGATCTTCTTTTTCCATGTCAATGCCTGATGTTTCCAGAGCTTCCTTTGCTGCTGCCACTGCGAACTGGCAGAAAGGCTCCATACGGCGTGCAGTCTTTGGATCCATATACTGCTTTGGATCAAAATCTTTTACTTCTGCAGCCAGTTTGCACTTAAAATCAGCTGTATCAAAATGAGTGATCGGTGCAATGCCTACTGTATTTGACTTGACTGCAGTCCAAAAAGCCTCTACACTATTTCCAATTGGGGTAATAGCGCCCATACCTGTTACTACTACTCTTGTATTCATATATTTGACTCCTGTTCTATTTTTGCCTGATTGGCGGTGTAACGAAACAGCGAAAGCTGTTTTACTACATAGCCATGCCTCCATCAACAGATATTACCTGACCGGTAATATAGCGTGCTTCCTCAGATGCTAAAAATGCAACTGCATTTGCAATATCTTCCGTCTCACCAAAAGCCTTCATAGGAATATTTTCCATGATTGCTTTCTTGATATCATCCTTTAATACATCGGTCATTTCTGTCTTAATAAATCCTGGTGCAACTGCATTTACAGTAATACCGCGGCTTGCCAGCTCTTTTGCTGCACTCTTGGTCAGTCCGATGACGCCGGCCTTAGCTGCACAGTAATTTGCCTGTCCTGCATTTCCTAATACACCGGATACAGAAGAAATGTTGATGATGCGGCCGCTCTTCTGCTTTAACATCTGTCTTGCAATGTGACGGGTGCAGTTGAACACGCCCTTTAAGTTGGTCTGGATCACTGCGTCAAAGTCTTCCTCAGACATTTTCATTAACAGGTTGTCTCTTGTGATACCTGCGTTATTTACCAGGATATCCAGACGTCCATGCTCTTTCACTACTGCATCTAACATTTCCTTGCAGCTTTCAAAGTCGGAAACATTGCACTGAACTGCCTGTCCGTTTCCTCCGGCTGCCTGGATTTCTTTTACTACTTCCTCTGCCTTTGCAGCAGAACCATTATAATTTACGATCACAAATGCGCCTTTTGCCGCTAACGTTTTAGCGATCTGGCGTCCAATTCCGCGGCTTGCGCCAGTAACCAGTGCAATCTTTCCTTCCAGCATGTTTATTCTCCTTTATGCCTCTTTTAAAGCTTCTACTACCTTTTCTATATCCTCTAACTTCTCAACGTTTAATGTTTTTACGCTGCGGTCGATCTTTCTCATAAAGCCAGCCAGTGTCTTTCCTGGTCCGATCTCAATGAAAGTATCCACACCGTCTGCCAGCATGGTTTCCACACACTGCTGCCATTTTACAGAAGAAGAAACCTGCTTTACTAAAAGATCTTTTACAGGTTCTGCCTCTGTTACATACTGGGCAGTCACATTAGCTGCATATGGGATAACCGGCTTGTGAATCTCTACGTTTTCAAGAACCTTTCCCAGCTTCTCGCCTGCGCCAACTAACATTCCTGAATGGAATGGGCCGCTTACATTTAACATAATAGCACGTTTTGCACCTGCTGCCTTTAACTTCTCACAGGCTTCTTCTACTGCTGCTTTCTTACCGGAAATAACGATCTGTCCCGGACAGTTGTAATTGGCGATCCATACACCGTCTATATCAGCAGTTACTTCTTCGATCACTGCTGCATCTAATGCCAGGATGGCTGCCATAGCGCCTTCTCCAGCAGGAACTTCTTCCTGCATGAAGATGCCTCTCTGACGTACCGTTGTAATGGCATCTTCTTCGCTCATAACCCCTGCTGCTGCCAGTGCACAGTACTCGCCAAGGCTTAAACCAGCTGCTACGTCTGGTTTTATGCCATTTTCTTCTAAAACCTTCATCATGGCAATGCTGGTGGTGACCATAGCTGCCTGTGTATATTCTGTAATATCCAGTCTGTCATTCGGCTCAAAGCAAAGCTCCGGAACAGAGAAGCCTAAAAGCTCTGTGGCTTTGTCAAATACCTTGCGGCCTGTTTCTGTCTGCTCATAAAAATCTTTTCCCATACCGCAGGTCTGTGCGCCCTGACCTGGGAAGATAAATGCGATCTTACTCATGTTCATTACTCCCTGTTTAAAAGCGGTTCAAAAAGTACCTAACAACGACCTAAAAGTTTCTCTGTTTGATCCATCATCTCTTCGATCATTTCCTTACAGGTCTGCTCTTTGGAAATAAGACCTGCGATCTGACCAGCCATAACGGTTCCGTTCTTTACATCGCCTTCCTGAACTGCCTTGCGTAAAGTTCCTAAAGTCAGGTATTCCAGTTCCTCAAAGGACTTTCCTTCCTGCTCTAATTTGATGTATTCTCTGGTCATCTGGTTTCTCAGGCAGCGTACCGGATGTCCATGGGTTCTTCCTGTAACAGTGGAGTCGATATCTTTTGCCTTGATGATACGCTCCTTGTAATTTTCATGTACAATAGACTCTTTGGAAACAACGAAGCGGGTACCGATCTGTACTGCCTCTGCACCTAACATAAATGCAGCTGCAATGCCTCTTCCGTCACCAATACCGCCTGCTGCGATCACCGGGATAGAAACAGCGTCAGCAACCTGTGGTACTAAAGTCATGGTAGTCTCTTCGCCGATATGTCCGCCGGACTCCATTCCCTCTGCAACAACAGCGTCAGCTCCATATTTTTCCATACGGCGTGCCAGAGCAACAGATGCAACAACTGGAATGACCTTAACGCCTGCGGCCTTCCACATATCCATATATTTTTCAGGGTTTCCGGCACCTGTGGTAACTACCTTGATGCCTTCTTCTACAACTACTTTTGCTACGTCATCTGCATGTGGGCTTAACAGCATAACATTGACACCAAAAGGCTTCTTTGTCAGCTCTCTTGCCTTTCTGATCTCTTCTCTGACTACTTCGCCAGGAGCGTTTGCGCCGCCGATCAGTCCCAGACCGCCTGCCTCAGATACGGCTGCAGCCAGGTTGTGCTCTGCCACCCATGCCATTCCTCCCTGAATGATGGGATATTCGATTCCTAACATTTCTGTAATTCTTGTATTCATTCTTTCCTCCAAAATTCCGGGATTTTCCCGTAGCCTTGTAGAAACAGCGTGCTTCCATAGTAAGCACGCCGTCCCCCTGTTGCTATTGATGTACACTCCGCTTTTTCGCGGAGCAGCTGACTTTCATTGCCGCCGCCTGGCAGCATGTCTACTTATAATTAAGCCTCAACGCCTTTGTTCTTTAAGTAGTTCATAACATCGCCTACAGTTGCCAGGTTCTCTAAGTCCTCTGCAGGGATCTCTACGGAATACTCATCCTCTAAAGCCATAACCAGCTCGAACAGATCCAGGGAGTCTGCTCCTAAATCGTCCTTAAAAGAGGAAGCCTCTGTGATGCTGTCTGCATCTACGCTTAACTGATCTGCAATAAGTTCTTTCATCTTCTCTAACATGATATTGTTCTCCTTTTTCTGATTAAAATTTATATTTTTATTTAACTTATCCGCTGCGGCAAAGCCACTGCGTGTATATTACGTTATTTATTACTGTCTGTTTACCACTCCAGTAAAACAGCTCCCCAGGTAAGACCTGCGCCAAATCCGGCTAACACCAGCTTGTCTCCGTTTTTAAGCTTTCCGGCTCTGTTTAACTCGTCCAGTAAAATAGGTACGGACGCGCCGGATGTATTTCCATAGTGTTCCATGTTCACCGGGAATTTCTCCAGATCCACTTTCAGGCGTTTTGCAATGGACTCAATGATGCGGTAATTTGCCTGGTGGATGATGAACTGGTCAATATCTTCTGCTGTATTTCCGGTTTCTTCCAAAACTTCTTTGATACACTCTGGAACCTGCTTTACAGCAAATTTGAACACTTCCTGTCCTTCCATGGTCATGTAGCCAAGCTCCGGTTTCTTTCCTAATAAGAAGTTTCCCGTAGAACGGCTTCCACAGGTCAGTACCCCGCCTTTGGCTCCGTTGGAATGCATGTTCAGACCGATGATACCATTTTCAGCTGCTGTTACCACTGCTGCTCCTGCTCCGTCTCCAAAGAGAACGCAGGTGCTTCTGTCTGTCCAGTCTACTAACTTGCTTAACAGGTCAGCGCCGATCACAAGGGCTGTTTTATAAAGACCGGAAGAAATATAGGCATGTGCAGTGCTTAAGGCAAACACGAAACCAGTACATGCAGAACTGATATCAAAGCAGGCTGCATTCACTGCGCCAACTTTCGCCTGTACCTCGCAGGCTCCATTTGGGAAGCAGTAATCCGGTGATGAAGTAGCCAGGATGATCAGGTCGATCTCCTCCGGATCAATTCCCGCCTGCTCAATGGCTCTCGCAGCTGCTTTCGCCGCCATATCTGATGTACTGTCGTCTGTTGCGATCCTTCTCTCTCCGATCCCCGTGCGGCTGCGGATCCACTGGTCATTGGTTTCGACGATCTTTGACAGGTCATCATTTGTTACGATCTGAGCCGGTACATAGGAACCAGTTCCTATAATTTTTGTAGTCATTTTTCTTACCTTTCCGCAGAAATACTTTGAACTTCAAAGTAATACTACAGGAATAGATAACTTTTGTCAAGAAATATTTTTTTAATATCTAATCAACTGTTTTTTCGTTTCTGTTCAGTATTTTCCTGTATTCTTTTATAATCCCCCCTTTATCATTGACTTAATTTCCAAAATTTGCTACTTTTTAACTATACATTGTAAACAATGCATGATGTCCCTTAAGTTAGGGATCGCAGCGGTATGGGGTTCGCAAAGTACAACAAAACAGGAGGTATTTCATTATGAAAACAACAGGGGTTATAAGAAAACTGGACGAGCTTGGACGGATCACTCTTCCTATCGAGCTGAGAAGAAGCCTGAACCTGGACGTAAAAGACGCCCTTGAGATCACAGTCCAGGATGACTGCATCATCCTAAAAAAAGCAGCAAACACAGATATCTTCACCGGGGGGACAGAAGATCTGGTTGAATATGAAGGAAAGAAAGTTTCTAAGGCATCCATTCTGGCGCTGGCAAAGCTGGCTGGTTTGAAGTTAGCTGAGTAAATTACATAGAAACAATTAAAACTGCCGCAAGACCATGAAATCCGTGGTCTTACGGCAGTTTTTTTAATTACTTCTAAATTCATTACACAAAACATGAGCGAATATTTCAGCATCACGCACATTTTATTACAGCAGCTGCTGATACACATCTCTCTTAGATATTCCTCTGTCCTTTGCAACTGCCTTCATGGCTTCTTTTTTATCCATTCCCTGTGACAGATAATGCTCCATATGCTCTTCAATAGGCATCTCTTCCCAGGCGCGGATCTCTTCTTCACGGATCTCTTCTACCGGCTTTCCAGCAATGACGATGACACACTCACCCTTTGGTTCTTCTGTTTCGTAGTGGGCCAGTGCTTCTTCAAAGGTAGTCTGGAAGGCACTTTCAAACTTCTTGGTAAGTTCTCTGCAGATGGTGATCTTCCGGTTTCCCAGTGCCCCGTACAGGTCCTCTAAAGTTGCCACCAGATGATGAGGCGCTTCATAGACGATCATGGTCCTGGTCTCTTTTTTCAGTTCTTCCAGGATCCGCTGGCGCTCTTTTTTATCACTTTTTTCTGCTGGCAGAAATGCCTCAAAGCAGAACCTTCTGGTAGGAAGCCCGGACATGGTAAGGGCGGTGATACAGGCTGCAGGTCCTGGAAGAGAAGTGACCGGAATACCTGCTTCATAGCACTGTCTTACCAGTTCTTCTCCCGGATCAGAAATTCCCGGTGTTCCCGCGTCGGTGATCAGGGCAATGTTGGTGCCCTCTGCCATTTTTTCTACCAGATATTTTGCCTTTTCCACCTTATTATACTCATGATAACTGGTCATAGGCGTTTTTATGTCAAAATGATTTAACAGCTTGATACTGTGTCTTGTATCTTCCGCTGCGATCAGATCTGCCTCTTTTAATGTTTTTAACACCCGGTAGGTAATGTCTTCCAGATTACCGATGGGTGTTGCACACAGATATAATTTTCCTGTCATGTACCTTTCCTCCGCAAGCGCTTTTTAATACCCGTAAGTAGTCCGTATCTCCTGTGAATACTCCCCGTTCTCATCAAATACAATAACCGGCGCTTCTACCTTCATCAGGGCTCCGCCGCCTCTTACTGCCTCAATCAGCACCATATTGGCTTCCCGGTCCTTATAGGGATGTACAAATTTCATCCGTTTAGGCTCTAAACCATGCTGCTTCATAGTCTGTAAGATCTCGATCAGTCTTCTTGGGCGGTGAACCATATAAAACCGTCCCCCTGGTTTTAACACTCTTGTGCCTTCTCTTACCACATCATCTAAGGTGCAAAGCACCTCATGGCGGGCAATGGCCTTGGCATCTCCCGGGTTTTTAATGCCGTGGGCATCATTCATATAAGGTGGATTGCTGGTGACTACATCAAAAGAAGCCAGTGCAAACCTGCTTCCGGCCTCCTTGATATCTCCTGTTACGATCTCCACCTTTTCTTCCAGGTGATTGTATTTCACACTTCTCCTGGCCATATCCGCAGACTCTTCCTGGATCTCAAGGCCGGTAAAGTGCCTTCCTTCTGTTTTTGCTTCTAAAAGAATGGGGATAATACCGGTTCCTGTTCCCAGATCCAGCGCCTTTTCTCCTGGCTTTACCACTGCAAAACCGGACAGCAGCACCGCATCCATCCCAAAACAGAAGGTGCCTTTTCTCTGGATGATGCCGTAATGATTTCTCTGAAGATCATCGATCCGCTCATCATCCCTTAAAAGGATATTTCCTTCCTGTCTCCAGCTGTGTTCCATTTCACTATTTATCATTCAACCTTGACTTTCCTTCCCGCTTTTCCAGTGCTTCCAGCTTCTTTAACTCTGCTTCGTCCTGCTTTTCGCCGCCTTTGCCCTTCTTTCTTCTGGGCTTAAACTTTAACTGGTCTACCTTGTATTCACGGATCTCTTTTTCGTCTTTATCTACTACTACGATCACCTTTACAGTCTGGCGCAGCACATTTACACTGTGTACTTCTCCCCTCAGGCCGTCTGCAGTGGTAACTGTATCACCAATTCCCGGCAGTTTGCTGTTTAATACCTCGTAGGTCTCTTCCTCATTTTTCAGGCAGCACATCAGTCTTCCGCACACGCCGGAAATCTTAGTTGGATTTAAGGACAGGTTCTGCTCCTTTGCCATTTTAATAGAAACCGGGATGAACTCAGACAGATAAGAATGGCAGCACAGCGGTCTTCCGCAGATGCCGATACCACCCATGATCTTGGTCTCGTCTCTCACACCTACCTGGCGCAGCTCTATACGGGTCTTAAATACACTTGCAAGGTCCTTTACCAGCTCTCTGAAGTCAATTCTTCCGTCTGCTGTAAAGTAAAACAGCACCTTATTATTGTCAAAGGTATATTCCGCATCGATCAGCTTCATTTCCAGGTTGTGCTTTTTGATCTTTTCCTGGCAGATCTTAAATGCTTCTTTTTCTTTCTCTTTGTTTTTTGCCTCAATGGCACGGTCCTCATCCGTTGCCATACGGATCACCGGCTTAAGAGGTGGTATTACCTTTGTCTCATCTACTTCTCTGTTTCCAAGAACTACGTAACCGTATTCAATACCTCTGGCAGTTTCTACGATCACATGGTCCCCAATTTTTATCTGACGGTCTGCAGGATCAAAATAGTAGATCTTTCCGGCAGCCCGAAAACGCACTCCGATTACTGTTAACATTTCTCTTACTTAATTTCCTTTCCTAAAACACCCTTAAAATACAATTCTATTAATTCTCTTTCATGGTCAGAAGTAAAAGCTCCATGACCAGTTCCATATTTACATTGGCATCTAAACGGACTCTGGCCTTGTCAATGGCCCCTAAGATCTGTTCCAGCCCTTCATAACTGCTTAAAGACGCCGCCTTCTTCACTGCGGAAAACTCATCCTTGAAAATGAGAAGGTTTAAATCTTTGGTAGTTTTATACATCAGGATATCACGGTACCACATCTGCATAAAATCCAGACATTCCTTAATATCCGTATTGTCATCTTTTAATTTGCGGATCACATCCAAAAGCTGGGAAATATCCATTTCCTTGATTTCCTTTAACAGCTTTAAAATCTCTTCATACATCATCTTAAAGTCCTCTGACTGGGCCAGATGAATTGCTTTGCCCAGATTTCCTCTTGCAAATGCACTGTATATTTCTGCCTGAATGTCCTTTACCTGAAGCTTTTCTTCCAGATAAGTCTTCACAACAGAGTCTTTTAATGGTTTCAGTTTCAGCTGCACACACCGTGAAAGAATGGTCTGTAAAAATGCATCCTGGTTTGTAGTCAAAAGCATGATCACTGCATAGGCCGGTGGCTCTTCTATGGTCTTTAAAAGAGCATTCTGGGCCTGCACCGTCATTTTCTGCGCTTCATCTACAATATAGATCTTATACTGGCTGCTGTAAGGACGCACCATAATGGTATCATTGATCTGCTCACGGATATCATCTACACCCATACTGGCCGGTTTTTCATGTGTTACATAGATCAGATCCGGGTGGTTTCCTGACAGGACCTGCTTGCAGGCATGACACTGCATACAGGGCTCTCTGCCTCCTTCTTCACAGAGAAGAGTCATGGCAAAGGCATTTGCAAGGGTCTTTTTTCCCATTCCTTCTTCGCCGCTTAGAATATAAGCGTGGGAAACTTTCCCCGTTGCTGCCGCATTCTGAAAATGTTCTTTGATCTGTTCATGTCCTAAGATGTCTTTAAATTCAAGCATGTGGCCACCTCCCCCAGTACCTTGTTTGTTACCGGATGCTCTGCACTTTGTGCTCTCACGATCTTATCACTATGATAACATAATTACTTTTTCCTGTACACACTTTTTCCAGGTGCAAAAATCTCCAGTGCAATTACCATTCACAGGCTCCATGACCAGCCGCCTAGTGCTCTCTTACCCGATCCTGATACTCAGAAGGCGCGATCCCCACTATTTTCTTAAACTGGGCGCTGAAATAGGCTGTATCTGAATAGCCCGCAGCATCTGCTACTTCATATACCTTTAAATTTCCCTCTTTTAACAGTTCCATTGCCACTTTCATGCGGTAATAAGAAAGATAGGTGGTAAATGTATAATCTGTCTCTTTTTTGAACACACGGCTTAAATAGCCTTCGCTGATCTGCAGCTGCTCTGCCACTGTACTGATATTGATATCTTCTTTATAATGTTCACGGATCTGTTTGATCGCCTGCTCTACATACTTATTTTTTGCTTTTCTGTCTGCATTAAACCGGAAAATAGGCGTTTCTTCCTCTTCTTTCTGCCGGAGCCGGTCTCCTTCTTCTAACTGGTCGATGATCCGGGTCACTGCCTGCTCCAGATCACCGTCCTTTAATGGCTTTAACAGATAATCGCTGACTCCCAGCTTCACCGCACTCTGGGCATATTTAAAATCCCCATAAGCCGTCAGGATAATAAATTTCGCCCTGTTTCCCTGTTCCCGCAGCTTTGCGATCATTTCCACGCCGTCCATACGGGGCATTTTCAGGTCTGTAACGATAATATCCGGTGAAAGGCGGCGGATCACCTCTGCCCCTTCTTCCCCATTGGCAGCTTCCCCGGCGATCATACAGTTTAATGCATCCCAGTTAATGGTAAATATAATGCCTTTTCTGGCAATCTCTTCATCTTCTACCACTACTACTTTATACATCGTCCCCCTCCTTTCTAAGATGTCCTCTCAGGGTCTTTCGGCACCAAAAGATCCCGAGCGAACATCCGGCAGTCTCAAAGTGACAGTTGTTCCATCTTCTGTCACTTCTGCCTTCAGGCCATATTCATTTCCATAATATAATTTTAGTATCCTCATAATATTATAAAGCCCCAGATGTCCGTCCCGCTTCTCCGGTTCCGGACTGTTGATCCAGGCCAATATCTCCGGGCTCATGCCACGGCCGTCATCGGTAATGGAAATATTTAAAACATCTCCTTCACGGCCTGCATAAATACAGATATATCCATTTTCACAGCCTTCCAGCCCATGAATAATAGCATTTTCAACCAACGGCTGTAAGATCATTTTCGGCACCAGGCACTCCTCTAACTGGTCCGGTATCTCCTTTTCACACAAGAACCGGCCTGTAAAGCGGATCTTCTGCACTTCTACATAGCTGTCAATGGTCTCCAGTTCCTCTCTTAACGGGATAAACGGCTTACTGGAAATGCTTTTTCGCAATATGATCGCCAGATTTTCCGCCAGCACTGCGATCCGTGGCACCTGGCGGATCCTTGCTTCCCATTTGATGGTGTCCAGCGTGTTATAGAGAAAATGGGGATTTAACTGGGTCTGGTATAATTTTAATGTTGTTTCATTCAGGTCCTTCTGCCTCTGCACCTTATCTTCCAGATACCGGCCCAGATCTTCTGTCATCTGGTTAAAGCTGCGGGTAAGACGTCCCATTTCATCATTGGACTGGGTATGGATACGGATAGAAAGATCACCCTTTTTCACTTTTTCCATAGCTTCATCTAATGTCTGTACCGGGCGGGCAATACTGCCTGTAAGTACGCCTGATACAGCCAGGCAGAGGAATAATCCCAACGCTGACAGGCATAGGCTGACGGTCCACATAGTCTGCACAGCTGGCTGGCTCATAGGCGCCTGGCGGCATAAGAGAAAATAAAAGCCAGTTTTTCCTCCATGGCTTACCAGATACTGTTCCCTGTCATGGCCTGCATCGGACATTTTCCTGTTTTCCAGTATCTTTTCGATCATGTCACCTGTCTGAACCTGGCTCTTGTCCTGTCCAGAGCAGTACACCGTCCGTTTATGGGTATCTAAAAGCAGCAGCACATCCCCAGATGACACCTCTGCCCCTAAAAGATCATCCAGGTTTTCCCTTGTAAAATCAAAAACAATATAGCCGGTTTTTGCACCGCCTTCTGTATACAGCGGTCTTGCACCCTGAAGCAGAATGTCCCCGTCCGTAATAGAAAGATCCGGATCAGTCCTGTAATATACAATATCATCCGTTCTGGAAGCCTTTCTTAAAAGCCCCCAGAATACAGGCAGGTCTTTTTCCTTCCCCTCTGTATCCGTCGTATAGCGCAGATGTCCTCCTGAATCATAAATAGAAAACCGGGCATATCCTGAGGTTTCCTGGGTGGCCTGATATAAGGATAAGTACATTTCCCTCTGATGATCTGCTTCACTTTTTTCGATCATGATCCGGGCCGTCTTTTTATCCGTGGCAATGGTCTTGCAGGCTTCCTCGCATTTTTCAAAAACTGCTTCCAGTCTTGCCTCTGCCTTTGTGATCTGAGTCCGCCCCTCATCTAAATTCTGCCGGTCAAGTGCTGCCGTAAACAGCCGGATCATAACCACACTGGAGCACAATAAAGGCACCAGTGCCGTCAGCAGACAGGCAAGAAAGATCTTTTTATGAAATGAAAGCTTATTTAATATCTTCATCTTTTTCCCTGCCTTCTTTATTACTGTTCCTGTTCATGGGCTGAACCAGACTTTTCTTCCATAATAAGCTTCCAGAAATTTAAAACTTCCTGCTGTCTGGAATATCTCTGTTTCAGCTCTTCATCTGACCGGTCATTCTCTGCAGAAACATCTTCTGCCGGTTGGCGTAAAAGCTGGGTCCGTAAAAGCCATTTTGTATCATCACAGGTAGTGTAGGTTACAAATGCTTCAGAAGCATCCAGATTTGGGGTTCTTTTCCGGATCGCAGTTCCGTCTTCAAAGAAACATTCTCCTTCTTCCGGATCAATGTAATCTACGTCCTGACCTGCAGCCAGCATCGCTTTCGCTGCCTCTTCTGAGGTAACGCCAATAGAATAGCGGCCGTCAGAAATGCCCTGTTCCACCTCTTTAAAGGTCTCCGGCATCTGATACTGCATATTTTCCGCTAAGAGGTCCAGAAATTCTTCTTTTTCGCTGTTTTTTGCCGCCTCTGTGAGAACAGAAGCAGCCATATCCGATTTAAGGGGATCCGGCACTGCCACACGGCCTTTCCACCGTGGTTCTAACAAGCTGTCCCATCCTGTAGGCAGCTCTCTGTAGGTCACTACATTGGTATTATATAAAATAACAAAAGATACCGCTGAATATCCGGTCCAGGCATCTTTGCCTGTCTGCCAGTACTCTTTGCCTTCCTCTAAGGCGTCCGCACTGACCCCAAAGGCCACATCCCAGTCTGCTTCCTCTTTTTCTAGCTGGGAAAGCATCTCCTTTGCAGAGCCTGTTTCCACCCTTACATTCCAGCCGGTACGCTCCTCAACTTCCTTGATCACCGGCTCCCATTCTTTCCTTTCCTGGGCAGTAAATACGGTCAGGGCATAGTTCTCCGTTTCTGTCTGTTCCTGCACCAGATCATCAGCCCGGCTGCAGCCTGTAAGAACTGTTCCAGCCAATATTGCAGCTGCAGATATGACAGATAAAAAGAACAGGGAACGCCCTTTTTTGCATTCCCTGTTGAAAAATTTATGTGTTTTATATACTGCATTTCTGTCTGCTTTTCCTGTATACATGCTGCGGTGCCCCTTGTATTTTTTAGACTCGCAAACACGCGCTGACGCGCTCTATTGTCCGCTAATGCGGACGGTTTGTTCGTTCCATCAGTATACCAGAAAAACCGTTCCATTTCCACACTTTTACAGCCCCAAAAACCTCTCAAACACTACGCAGGCCCGGACTGCATCTTCCTCTTTTTCCATTTCACAGAAGATACGAAGTAACGGCTCTGTACCGGAAAATCTGGCGCTTACCCAGCCGCCATTTTTAAAGTAGACCTTGCAGCCGTCCTGATAAGAAACACGGGATACCTCAAATGGCAGTTCCGGCAGTTTCTGCTCTTCTAACAGCACTTTCTGTATACGTGCCTTTTCCTCTGCTGTAAAACGGTAGCTGCGCTCTTCCATATGAGTCTCACCGTACTGGTCCTCAATATCCTTTACGATCTCAGAAAGGCTCTTACCGGTCACTGCGATCATTTCTACCAGAAGGCTTGCTGCATAGATACCGTCTTTTCCATGGATATGACCTTTTACAGTCAGGCCACCGGAAGACTCACCGCCAATAATGGCATCTGTCTCCTGCATCTTTGCAGAAATATACTTAAAGCCTACAGGCACTTCATAACACTTCTGGCCAAAGCTTTCAGCCACCTTGTCCAACATATGGGTGGTAGCCAGGTTTCGTACTGCATCGCCCCGCCAACCCTTATATTTCAGAAGATAATAATACAGCATAACTAAGATCTGGTTGGCGTGAAGATAATGTCCCTTATCGTCAATAACACCTAACCGGTCCGCGTCACCGTCTGTCGCAATACCAATATCGCAGTAGCGGTCCAGCACATAATTCTGCAGGTTCTTAAGGGTATCTTCCGCAGGTGCCGGCATCTTGCCTCCAAACAGCGTATCATGCTGGGCATTAATGGTCTCTACCGTACATCTTGCAACTGCCAGAATAGTACTTAAAGCCGTCAGGCTGACACCATACATGGGGTCAACTGCTACCCTTAAATCTCTCTTTCTGATCGCATCTACATTGATCACAGATAAGATATTATCCAGATATTCATTCATTGGATTGATTTCTTCTACAATGCCCTGTTTTACCAGTTCTGTATAACTTGGCGGCGGCATCTGCCCATCCTCTTCATGACATGGTGTATACAGTTTTTCTGCTTCCAACAGCCATTTTTCAATGTCCTTTGTCTGGATCTCATCTGCATCCCTTCCGCCATATGTAAACACCTTGATACCATTGTAGATCGCCGGATTATGGCTGGCTGTGACCATCATTCCATAGTCCAGTTCATGTTTCATCACATAAAACATTAACAGAGGCGTTGGTGCGCTGCGGTTTACAAACTGTACATGGATACCTTCTTTTCCAAGGATCTGACATGCCCAGATCACAGCCTCTTTGGAAAGGAAACGGCGGTCATAACCAATGACCACACTTTTTGTGTCCTTATGCTCTGCCTTCATTTTCAGGCACATGGCTAAGGTCAGCTTCTGTATATTTTCCTTGGTAAACTCTTCTCCGATGATCGCACGCCAGCCGCCAGTTCCAAATTTTACCATTTGTGTGTTCCTCCCATCTTTTCAATATACATAGACTTACAAAGCCTGCGCCAGAGGCGCAGGCACTGTTTTCATGTTGCAGTATGAAACAAATTAAACGATCGATACCTTACCCTTACTTACCTTTAAGAAGATAAGCAGAGAAATAACTGTACTTACGGTCAAAATAGATGCCAGCGCTGCCGCTGTACCAAAGCTGTTTCTTACAACCTCTGTATAAATAGCTACAGAAATGGTACTGGTCTTGCCGCCGTAAAGCATAACACTGGAAGACAGCTCATTGATACAGGTGATCCAGCTTAAGATCGCACCGGATAATACGCCAGGTGCCATTAATCTTGCTGTCACCTTGATAAATGTCTGCATAGGTGATACTCCAAGACTGATAGACGCTTCTTCTACGCTTGGATCCATCTGCTGTAAGAAAGCACTGCCGGAACGTACCGTATAAGGCAGTTTTCGTACAACAAAGGCAATGATCATGATCACTGCGGTTCCTGTAAGGATCACAGGTTCCTTGTTAAATGCCACGATCAGGCTGATACCAAGAACTGCGCCTGGAATTACGAATGGGAACATGATCAGCAGATCCATTAACTGTCCTGCAAAGCCCTTCTGGCGCACAACGATATAGGAGATCAGCATACCAATAATGATGATAAATATAATGGCAATGGTTGAAAATACAAAGGTATTGCGGATATTGGTCCACAGACGGTTAAAAATCGTAATATAGCTTCCCAGGCTGAAGCCTTTCTTAAATCCTGTAAAGTCGCTCTTGATAAAGCTGCTGACGATAACTACGATCTGAGGAAGGATACCGATAAATGTAACCAGCATAACCGGGAATGTTGCCAGGAAACGCTTTACTCCGTGAAGTTCCTCTTCCTTTGGCGGACGCATGGCAGTCATTACATAGTTCTTCTTTGTAACAAAATGCTTCTGCACCAGAAGGACTGTGGTAGAACAGAATACTACTACTACAGAAAGAGCACTTGCCAGGTGGGCATTTCCGCCGATCTCACTCATGTACTCATTATATACAAGAACAGGAAGTACCATATAACCTTCGCCGATGAGCATTGGAGTACCAAAGTCTGCCAGACTGGTCATAAATACCATAATGGCACCGGCTGCAATAGACGGAAGGACTACCGGCAGTGTAATGGTCCAAAGTCTGCGAAGCTTGTTGCTTCCCAGGTTCTCTGCAGCCTCTTCCAGACTGGAGTCGATGCTTCCCATAGCACCGGAGGTATACAGATAAACATAAGGGAACAGCTTAAAAGTAAATACTAGGATGATACCCAGTTTTCCGTAAATACTTGGAAGATGGATACCAAACTGGGAAAACATATTTGTCACCAGACCAGAACGTCCAAACAACATGATCCAGCTGTAGGCGCCGATAAATGGCGGGCTCATAAGGCTCATGATGATAAAAATATGGATGAACTGCTTGCCCCATACATTATAACGGGACATTACATAGGCAATGGGAACACCTACAACCAGTGTGGTGATCGTTGTTACCACAGATACAAAAATACTTCTTCCCAATGCGGAATAATAATATTTCTTTGTGAAAAATCGGATATAGTTCTCAAAGGTAAAGCCGTCCACCTTGGTTGAGAAAAAGCTTCGGGTGATCAGGGTACAGAAGGGATAGATCAGAAATACCAGCATAAATCCCACAACTGCCACTTTCACCCAGAACCAGAAGTCTAACTTCTTTCCGGAACCTACCATGAGATCACCTCCTGGGTCGCTGAATCATATACACCTACGGCGCGGATGTCAAAGTTTACCTTTACCTTTTGTCCGTCCGGGCGAAGTTCATGTACATCTTTTGTATACTCATTTAACTGTACGGTCTGTCCATTATCCAACAGGATCTCATATTCAATGAAGTCACCTAAGAAAGTGGAAATGATAATGGTTCCCGGCAGTCCCTCTTTATCGTCAAAGAACAGCTGCTCCGGTCTTGCGGAAATAATTCCCTTACCGGTAAATGGCTTCTTTAAGGTACAGGTAATAGAACACTCTCCCTTAATATCCAGCACTGCCTGATTTGGGTCATCTCCCTTAACATCACACTCTACAAAGTTGGAAACACCGATAAATCCGGCTACAAAGGTATTTTCCGGCTTTTTATAGATCTCTTCAGGAGTTCCCACCTGCATAATATTTCCTTCCTTCATAACAGCGATCCGGTCGGAAATAGCCAGTGCCTCTTCCTGGTCATGGGTTACATAAATCGTAGTAATTCCCAGTCTGCGCTGCAGCTTCTTAATAACCGTTCTCATCTGCACACGCAGCTTTGCATCCAGGTTAGACAGTGGTTCGTCCATCAACAGAACACCAGGTTCAATAACGAAAGCTCTTGCTAAAGCGACTCGCTGCTGCTGTCCGCCGGAAAGTTCATTTGGTTTTCTGTCCTTTAACTTGCCGATCTGCACCAGTTCCAGGGCCTCTTCTACTTTTCCAGGGATCTGATCCTTTGGACACTTTTTCGCTTTCAGGCCGTATGCTACATTTTCAGCCACTGTCAGATGTGGGAAAATCGCATAGTTCTGGAAGACCATACCTATGTCTCTCTTATGAGCCTCCAGATTGTTGATCACCCGGTCATCAAAACAGATCTCTCCTCCGTCTACTGTATTAAATCCTGCGATCATACGCAGAAGGGTGGTTTTTCCGCATCCGGACGGCCCTAAAAGGGTAAAAAATTCTCCCTGTTTAATATCCAGGCTTACTCCGTTTAATGCTGTAAAATCACCGTATTTTTTCACGGCATTTTTAATGATCACTGCATGGCTCATATATCTGGTCCTCCTTTTTGTTCAATGTCCTCTCAAAATCTTTCTGCAACCGCTTTTCTGGAAGACACTCCCACTTTTTACATTCCTTATATATGCGAAAGACTGCCCGCCCGCCAGGGCCAGGCAGTCTTTCTATTATTTGTTTCCCGTTACTTTCATTTCAGAAAGATTAATCTACCATAATATCATTGAAGTGTTCAATAATGGACTCTTTTTCATTTGCAGCCCAGTCAAAGTCATAATCAACTAATACCAGGTCGCTCAGCTTTGCCAGTCCATCTGCAACGTCCATATCACTTCTTACAGGACGACGTCCCCAGTTCTCGCTCTGCTCTGTCTGGCACTCTTTAGAGGTAACGAAGTCGATGAACAGTTTTGCATTTTCTTCATTCGGGCATCCCTTAACAAGAGCTACACCATCCGGAACTGCACTGGTTCCATCCTTTGGATATACAAATCCAACAGAAGGATCATCCTTGTACTGAACAGCTGCTTTCTCAAGAGTAAGACCTACATAGAACTCACCGTCAGCTACCATCTTATGGCACTTACCTGAAGAGTCAACGATCTTTCCATCCAGGTTGTCATACAGTTTCTTGATGAAATCCCATCCATCTTCCTTGCCGCCATGGCCCAGGATCATAGTACATAACTGGGTGTAAGCAGAACCGGATTTAGATGGCAGGCAGTATGCAATTTTGCCCTTCCACTCAGGCTTTGTCAGATCTTCCCAGGTTTCCGGAATGGTCATTCCGTCTTTTTCGATCAGATCTTTATTGTAGAACAGTACCATTGGCAGTGGGCTTTCACCGATCCACTTGTCATCCGGGTCTTTGTACTCTTCTGCAATTACATCATCATTTGCACAAACATATGGTGCGAAGTAATCCTTAAATGCTGCCAAGGAGTCAGCACCGCCGCCCCAGAGTACATCAGCGATCGGGTTAGCAGACTCAGCTGCAATACGGTTGCACAGCTCGCCGGTTCCGGCTGCTACTACTTCTACCTTAACATTTGGATACTTCTCCATGAACAGGTTCACACCTGCATTTAACGGATCTGCATCATGAGGAGAATATACAACTACGGTACCGGAGTAATCTTCCGGAGCTTTCTCAGCGGTTGCCTCAGACTCTTTTGCTTCTTCTTTAGACTCTTCCTTAGCTTCTGCTGCTGTTGTTTCCTCTGCCTTGGTCTCTGCCGGTGCTGCGGTAGTAGCGGTGTTTCCGCCTCCACATGCGGTCATACTCAGTACCATCATGGCTGCCAGTGACGCTGCTGCAAATCTTTTTTTCATATACACCTCTCCTTTTCTATGTACCCTCCCGGTACATCGTTCCCGGTCTCACCGGGACTTAAATAAATTTTGCAGTCTGAAAACTGCTTCTCACGTTCTTTGGAGTTTTCGTTACAGATCATATAGCATGTACCGTAACTTTTCACTCCTGATGATGTTATTATATAATTTTATTATGCATTTTTCCATTTGTTATTCTAACTTTTGTTGTGTTATTCTGAACTTTTGTATAGTTTTTATGTCATATTTTATATTTATATGTGCATAATACACATACATCAACAATAAAACAGGACCGTCCTGTCATAAACGCAGCTAACTTCTTACTATTACTACGTCTATTTACAACGGTCCTGTTTTCATCTGTCGATTTTTTCTGTTACAATATTTTTACCTTATATTACCCTGTTCTGCACAGACAGAGCACCTGTATTTTACCACTTATAATGCTTGATCAGCGCCTGGGTTCCCAGATCTCCCATGCCTTCCTCTTCCAGTTTTTTACAAATTCCAAGAACATCCTCTAACACATCTAATTTGGTTCCTCTTTCGGATGCTTCCTCATCTGCAAGGCTCATATCCTTGATAAAATGCTTTAAGAAAAAGCCCGGTGCATAGTCATCTTTTGCTGCCTTGGAAGCTACATTATTCATCTGGGCGCTTCCTGCAGCACCTGTGGAAATAGATTTAAGCATTACATCTACGTCCAGTCCTGCATTCTTTGCATAGACCATAGCTTCACACGCACCTGCTAAAGCACCAGCAATGGCGATCTGATTACACATCTTGGTGTGCTGTCCGTTTCCGGACTTTCCTTCGTAGTTGATAGCCTTTCCTATTGCCTCAAATACAGGCAGACAGGTATCAAAGTCCTCTTTATCACCGCCTACTAAAATTGTCAGTGTTCCCGCCTTTGCACCGCTGTCACCGCCGGTTACAGGGGCATCTAAGCCATGAAGCCCCCGCTTCTTTGCTTCCTCATAGATCTGCTGATCCAACTTCGGGCTTGTAGTGGTCATGTCGATCACATAAGTGCCTTTATCTGCATTTTCAAGGATACCATTTTCCCCGAAATATACTTCCTCTACATCCTTAGGATATCCAACAATGGTAATGACCACATCTCTGCCTTTGGAGCAGTCTGCCACTGTATCACACCATACAGCGCCCTCTGCGATCACATCCTCCACCTTTGACTTTGTTCTGGTATAAATAGAAACCTCATAACCAGCCTTCATCAGATTGCGCACCATGGATTTTCCCATAATGCCAACGCCAATAAATCCAATTTTCTTTAACATCTGTTTCTCCTTTCCTTCGTTACACAAAATGTCCTTTATGATTTCTTCTATACACGGTTCAAGCCCGGTATTTTCATATTGTTTTCTGATCCCGCACTGATCCAGACGTTCTTTTGCAAAGTCCTTTTCATCAGCTAAGAACCTTCGGCACATTTCCGCATACTTTGGCACTTTTTGCGTTTTTTCTCTGTTTAATGCCCGCTGCAGACGTTCACCGTCTTCCACATGGATATATAAAGGGACCATGACCTCTGCCCCATAATAACTGCAGAGCTTTTCATAAGACTCCAATGTTCCCATCATCAGATAACTGCCGGATCCCAGATCGATCTGCCCGTCATCTGCCGTAAAATAACTCCACGGCCCGTAAATGGTATCATAAGTGCGGCATTCGATCACTTTACCTGCATCCTTCATAGCCTGAAGCTGCTTCTCATCGGTGAAAATGTACTCCACCCCATTGGTCTCCCCATCACGGATGGGCCTGGTGGTGTACATGCGGACTGTTCCAAGTTCTGGCAGTTCCTTTACCAGACGTTTGTAAATGGTGTCCTTACCTGAGGCACTTTTTCCCATTACATAATAAATCTTTCCCATTATGTTTCCATCTTTCTCTTTCTTTTTAAACGGACCTGCCACCTGATAATGCCATTACCTGTATGGTGACAAGGTCTGTATCTTCCAGTCCCTGGACCGGCAGATCTTTTTTTATATAATCCTGTAATGTTTCCAGTATTTCTTCTGTGATCTGCTCTCCCGGCGCTAACAGCGGGATACCCGGCGGATAAATATAGGCAAATTCCCCACAGATGCGGCCGCAGCTTTCTTTTAAAGGCACTGCTTCCTTTTCCCCATCCATTGCTTTAAAAACAGGCATCACCTGCTTTGCATGACGGCTGTAAACATTTTCATCAGGATCATCATTGCAGATATTTCCATTTTTTTCCAGTTCTTTGTCAATTTCAAGTAATGCCTTTTTCAGACGTTTCAGCCCCTTTTTGCTGTCTCCAATGGCTGCAATGGCCGTTACATAATCAGCACCGCACATTTCCATTTCCAGATGATACTTGTCCCTTAAGATCTGGGAAAGCATTTCTCCGGTAAGCCCGCTGCCTCTTACTGAAACAACGATCTTGGAAATATCCACATCAAAAATCCCTGCTGTTCCCCTCAGGTCCCATTCTACCAGGCGCAGGGGCTTCATTTTTCCCAGTTTTTTTCGTATCTTAAGCAAAGCAGCTTCAAATTCAGCCACTTTACCTTCTTTTCTATACTGATCCATAAGAAAAATGCTGTTCTCAATGGACGCCATAAGCACATAAGAAGGACTGCTGCTCTGATAGATCTGCAGATAACGCTCTACCTTTTTCACATCCAGATAGCATCCACCATCCGGCCTGTTATTTTTCACATGGAGCAGCGCCGTCTGGGTAAGACTTGGCAGTGTTTTATGCACACTCTGGATCACTGCATCTGCTCCCAGTTCAAGAGCTGACTTTGGAAATGCATCCCCATAGGCAAAGTGAGCACCATGGGCCTCATCTACGATCAGCGGAAGACCTGCTTTATGGACGATCTTTGCAATGGCTTCCACATCCGAAACGATCCCGTCATACATAGGTGACACGATCAGCACTGCCTGGATATCAGGATCATTTTTTAATGCGTTTTCCACATCTTCCGGCAAAATTCCGCCCTGTATCCCCAATCCGGGAACTGGCTGTGGATAAACATAAACTGCTTCCAGATGATTTAAATAGATCCCATGATACACCGCCTTATGGCAGTTCCGGCTGACCAGTATCTTTCCCCCGTGAGAAACCGCCGCACTGATTGCGGACAGCAGCCCACAGGTACTTCCATTTACAAGATACCATGTGCGGTCAGAACCGTAAAGGCTGGATGCCCATTCCATGGAATCTTTTAAAATCCCCTCTGGATGATGAAGATTGTCAAAACCGTCAATCTCTGTTATATCCACAGAAAATGGATCTGGAAAGGACAGTTTTATACCTTCTGCCCGCTTATGTCCCGGCATATGAAAGGGATACATATCCAATCTCCGGTACTTTTTTAAACGTTCAATGAGAAGTTCCTCTTTTTTCACCTTTTTCTGCTCCCGGTTCCCGCGTAAAGCCCTTTTTCATTTTGCAGCTGCAAAAGGCGGATCACTGTAGCACGCAGCTGACGGCGGTTTCTCACCTGGATGAATTTATCCGGATACTGTGCTCCCACCCGTTTATAATCTTCCTTCTTTTCCCGGCTGCGTCCATTTTTCAGGATCCATAAGATAAATTCTTTATCCATCTTTTCTATACAGCCATCTGCCATGCTTTTTCTGGTATGGCCTTTGTATCTGTAATAACGGCGCAGCGCCTGCCACAGACAGATCCATCTTGGATAATCCATAAAAATGATCAGGTCTGCTTCTTTCATCCGCCTTTTCTGACAGAATTTTTCGTAATTTCCGTCAATGACCCAGCCACGCTCTTTATTTTCCTCTAAAAACTGCTCACAAAGCCGGTTCCCTTCTGCTTCCTTTCGCTCCTTCCAGCCTGCTTCAAACTGAAGTTTGTCCAAATGGAGCACCGGACAGCCAAGGATCTTGCCCAGTTTTGCTGCCAGCACCGATTTACCGGAGCCGGTATATCCGATCACTGCAATTTTCATTTTTTCCTTCCCCGAATGTTAAAGCACTATTGAAAAAATCCCCTGCAAGGGCCTTATACCTGTTATAAAGTCTCTGCAGGGGATTGGCTGCCTAAAACAGCTTATTTATTATTTTGTTGCAGTTCTTGTTTTCATGAATATGGAAACAAGAAGATGTCATGGCTGAACTGTAACATTATTTTTCTCTTGTTTCAGTCATTTTCTTAACATCTGCGATAAATGTGCTAAGATCAGCAACACCAAGGTCGCCCTTGTCACGGCTTCTTACAGTGATCTTGCCTTCTGCTGCTTCCTTCTCACCTAATACCAGCATGAACGGAACTTTCTCTAACTGAGCCTGACGGATCTTGTATCCAACCTTCTCATCCTTACGGTCTAACTCTGTACGGATACCAGCTGCTTTTAACTGATCATACACACCCTGGGCATATTCCATGGACTTTTCTGATACAGGAATAACCTTAACCTGAACAGGAGCCAGCCATACTGGGAACTTGCCAGCGAAATGCTCGATCAGGATACCGATGAAACGCTCGATAGAACCGAAGCATACACGGTGGATCATAATAGGACGCTTCTTAGTACCATCTTCTGCTACATACTCAGCCTCAAAACGCTGTGGAAGCTGGAAGTCAAGCTGAATGGTACCACACTGCCAGGTACGTCCGATAGAGTCTCTTAAGTGGAAGTCGATCTTAGGTCCGTAGAATGCGCCGTCGCCTTCATTTACAATGTACTTTAAGCCCATTTCATCCAGTGCATTTCTCAGGCCGTTTGTTGCCATCTCCCAATCTTCATCAGATCCCATGGAATCTTCTGGTCTGGTAGAAAGCTCTACGAAATAATCAAATCCAAACTGAGAGTAAACTTCATTGATCAGTCTTGTAACGCCCTTGATCTCGTCAGTGATCTGATCCTGGGTCATGAAGATATGTGCATCATCCTGGGTGAAGCAGCGTACACGCATCAGACCGTGAAGCTGTCCGCTCTTCTCATGACGATGTACCAGACCTAACTCACCAACTCTTAATGGCAGGTCGCGGTAGGAACGAGGCTGGGACTTGTATACCAGCATACCGCCTGGACAGTTCATTGGCTTAATAGCATAGTCTTCGTCATCAATAACGGTTGTATACATGTTCTCTTTATAATGATCCCAGTGACCGGAGGTCTCCCACAGCTTACGGCTTAAGATAACAGGAGTAGAAACTTCCTGATAGCCTTCTCTTAAGTGGATCTCACGCCAGTAGTCGATCAGGGTATTCTTTAAGGTCATGCCCTTTGGAAGGAAGAATGGGAAACCAGGTCCCTCTTCTGCAAACATGAACAGTCCTAATTCCTTGCCTAATTTTCTGTGGTCACGCTTCTTAGCCTCTTCCATCATGGTTAAGTAAGCTTCCAGGTCTTCTTTCTTTGCAAATGCAGTACCATAAATTCTGGTCAGCATCTTGTTCTTCTCGCTACCTCTCCAGTAAGCACCTGCAATGCTGGTCAGCTTAAATGCCTTGATGCCCTTTGTATACAGGATATGTGGTCCTGCGCACAGGTCTACGAAATCGCCCTGCTGATAGAAGCTGATTGTCTCGCCTTCTGGAAGATCTTCGATCAGCTCTACCTTGTAAGGCTCGCCCTTTTCCTGCATAAATTTAATTGCTTCGTCTCTAGGCAGAACGAATGGCTTTAATGCCAGGTTCTCCTTAACGATCTTCTTCATCTCAGCCTCTAACTTTTCCAGATCATCCGGGGTAAATCCGCCTTCTCTGTCAAAGTCATAGTAAAATCCGTCATCAATAGCCGGTCCGATTGCCAGCTTGGTCTCTGGATACAGTCTCTTTACTGCCTGTGCCAGTACATGGGAAGCAGTGTGGCGGATGGCTCTTAATTCGTCTTTTGCTTCTTCAACACTTCCGTCTGGTAAAATAATCTTCATGGTAAACTCCTTTCGCTTTAAAACGCGTTTTTAGATCTTTTGGATATGTCCTATAAGGTTTTCAGGTATTAAAAAACCCCTGGACACATCTCTATGTCCAAGGGTGCATATACACGGTTCCACCTTGATTTTCACTCATTCATCCCTTAACGCGGGGTACGGTATCATTTCCCTTCTTCAAGTTCCCTGATACGGCTCAGGACTGGTATTCATCTGTCTCCCACATGCGCCTTTCCACCAACCGGCTGCTCTCTGTCTGCTTTCATCAGATTACTGGTTCCTTCAATGCCTTTTGCATTTCTGCTAACCTTGATTATAACATTTAATCCATTTTTGTCAAGATACAATCAATCCTCTTATTCCCTTTCCGCTGTATTTCTGATAAGATATACTCTGATTTATCATTTCTCCACTTTCCGAGAACAACAACCGTAATCCATAAAAGAGATTATAAAGGAGGAAGACAACCTATGAAGATCGTTATCATAGATGGCCAGGGCGGCCGAATGGGAAAAGCTGTGATCGAACAGTTAAAAAGCAGCTATCCCGAACTCGAACTTTACGCCATTGGCACCAACAGCATTGCAACCTCTGCCATGTTAAAAGCCGGTGCCTCTTATGGAGCCACCGGCGAAAATCCTGTGATCGTCAATGCCAGAAACGCGGATCTGATCATCGGGCCTATTGGTATTGTTATGGCAGACTCCCTGATGGGGGAGATCACTGCTGCTATGGCAACCGCTGTAAGCTCCAGCAGCGCCTACAAAATACTTATCCCCGTAAATCGCTGCAATCACTTTATCGCAGGCTGTCAGGGCGGCAGTTTAAGCGACTATATCCGCCAGGTCTGTGAAGAAGTGGGCAGACATTTATCCATTTAAACATCTAAAAGAAAGAAGGCTTGACCTTATCATGAGAACCGTTGAATTTAAAATGGAACGCCCCGGTCTTGTAAGCGCCGGTGACAAAGTAAAGATCATCGAACGGGAAGGAACCAGCAGCTACAGCTACATTATTGATCCTGCTGTAGCCATGTCCGGCTGCTTCGCCGCCAGAGACCGCATTAAATCCGAATATGGCATTGTAAAAGATGTCCGTGAAAATTCACGGGGATTTTACGTTGTAGTTGATTTTGATGAGGAAGATGTTCATTAAATTTTCTCCAAACTTGCTTCCGGTGCTTTTTATGATAACGGCACGATCTTAATTTCTTCTGCTGTTGTTTCAGCAGCCGTTGTCGCCGGTGCAATAGGCGCGGTCGCTACCGTAGTCTCTTCTACTCGTTTTCCAGGTGCATCTGTTCCGATCACAACTTCTGTTGGATTTACGGACGGATGCACCTTTCCTGTCTCTACAGGTGACACCGAACTATGTGTCGGCGTTACAGGAACGATTTTTTCTGCAGTTGTTGTAGTAGTTTCTTCTACGCTGGTCCCTGTTTCCTCTTCTTTGATCTCTTCCACTGTTTCAACTCTCGTTTTTGCCGAAACATCCAGGGAAACCGGTAAACTCCAAAGTACACTTGTGATCCCACCAGTTCTGCTCCAGTTGCAGTCATGCCAATAACCGATCATCTTCCCATCCTGAAGTGCCAGGATCTCGATCATATCATTTCCTGTAACTTTCTTTCCCGTTCTTTCCGAAGTGTCTTTTACTGCATAAATAGTACCATCCTGCTTTACATTGACCACTACACCATACGCATTTTCCCAGATCTTCGGATGATACTCTCCATATATTTCTCCCTGGCTTTCAAAATAGTAGAGATTAAAAACAGCTCCTGGAAAAATACCGCTGACTACCTTTTTCTCTTTCCCATTCAGATCCGTTTTATAAATACGGCTGTACCATTTTCCATCTGCAGTCTTTTCCACATAAGCGCTGAAAAAAATGGAATTATCCACAATGCAGTAACTTTGTACACCATAATCTGCTCTTGCAATAGTTTTGCTTCCAGAAGAACTCCGCCTTACAAGCTGCATCTGTGATCCTGTTCCCTGAAGTTCGTAAGAACTGCCATCTGCAGCAATCGGATTTTTCTTTACATAACTGATCTTACCATTTTCATCAACCTTGTATACACGATCTTCTACGGTAATACCTGCGCTTCCAGCAGATGTTACCGGCTTTCCAAGTGCATTTACAAGATAACATGCATCTCCTTCGATTTTTACCTGATATCCACCTTCAGAAAGTTCTGTCTCCGTACCGGAAGTGGTTGTATGGATCTTCCCCTCCTGGGCATAATAAATAGTTTCATCCAATACAAGATATCCGTCTACATTTTCAGCAATGATCTCTTTTGTATTCTGTCCCGGTATCATACGAACCAGCACATCACACCGTTCCTTCTCCTCTTCTGAAAGAGAAGATCGTTTGCTTTCTGCCACCTTTGGGAGATAATACACATAGTCTCCATAAGCTCTTAAAGAGTTTTTCGTGGCTTTCTCCGGGTTCTTTTCATTGCCAAGTGGTTTTACCTTATTGTCTACCGTTTTCTTATACAGAATGGTCTTAAAAAGTCCTGTATCTTCACTGTCCAGATAGCACCAGAAAGCATTGGTCCTGATAAAACTGTCCAGGTCTTCCCCTGTATCTTCCGGTACATAGTTGGGATCCGGCTCAATATTTTTCAGGTATCCTTTTACATCATGGCAGGTAAAGATCTGGCCATCTCCTTTCCACTGACCAGTTGCCATGATCCCCTTGTCATCAAAATGATACAAAAATCCTTTTATTTCCAGCCACTGATCCACGGCATAGGTCTTTTCATCGATCTTATACTTCCAGCCGTCCTCTGTTTCCTCCCAGCCCAGCTGATCCGTTTCTTTTGTCTCAGCTGCCGATATTTCCAGTGTCTGTTTTTCACTTGCCCTGGTCATATCCAATTTTTCATAATCTGAATGGATCTTTCCAAAAACGATCACTATAACACTGATGGCCATGATCATAAAAATAATGGCCACGATCAGCAACAGCGCTGTTTTTAAACCAGAGTCCTTCTTTCTTCTTCTCATCTCATTCCATCCTCTTATTCATAATAACTTCGTGATATGATAAAATAAATAAAACGAAAAAAGCGGAAAATCTCAATTTCTAAGATTTTCCGCCACTTTTCAAAGATGAGCGTGCGGGGATTCGAACCCCGGACAACTTGATTAAAAGTCAAGTGCTCTAC
>OIWL01000361.1_pt1 | contig 65122 bp, 54 predicted proteins | sample 1587561 | NCBI WGS metagenome assembly OIWL01 (sample SAMEA3888903, study PRJEB22519) | human gut metagenome | biome: human gut; feature: human-associated habitat; material: faeces | place: Denmark | collected 2010 | reverse complement strand
CCACCTTCTTGCCCTTCGGACAAGAAGTATCCCTCGCTCAAAGAGCTCGGTCAATCCCGATTTGTCAGATTCTAAAAAACTATTTTCCGTAATTGTATCATAATCGCATAATCCAGAAAAGTAATTATTTTTTCTTTTCCAATCCTTTTAATATCTTATCAAAATCAGATTCTATCGGCTGTGTCTTGTTAAAAATATCATATTCCTGATATGCTTTCTCCACTGCCTGCTTATGGGAAACACGTCCATTATCTTTCAAGATATCGTATCTGCGGAACGCAAGGAACTCGTTCACGCTTTTTGAAAATTCCTCCATTGTAAAGACGTTTTCACGTTCAATCAAATCCTCTATGTAATCAAAATATCCTGTGACAGCACGTTCTAACTGACGAATCTGTTTCTCGTCCAAATAGTTTTTGGCAATCGGTGTATCAGATTTGAGAATACGACCATCGGGAGCATTTTTCCATGTGGTCAAGCCCATATTTTCCTTGGTGTGGTCAGCCTGATTATAGACGATTTCAGCCGCTGTTTTACCGGTAATGGCATAATGAAATTTGTTCTGTATGGTTGCATAAAAATGATATGCAGTATCAGAATCTCTATTGTAATCAATGCTGCACTCGGCAAATATATCCGTTATCTGTTGCCATATTCTGCGTTCGCTGGCACGGATGGAGCGAACTCTTTCCAGCAATTCACGGAAATAGTCTTTTCCAAAAGCTGTTTTACCCTGCTTCAGGCGTTCGTCATCCATAGCAAAGCCCTTTATCATATATTCCTTCAAAATACCGGTTGCCCATATACGGAATCTGGTTGCCTGAATGGAGTTTACTCTGTAACCAACGGAAATAATGGCATCTAGATTGTAATAATTGGTAGGAATAGTCTGCGTTTTATCCTGCATTGCTCCGTGCTGAGTGGTTGTTGCAATTTTTGCAACAACCACTTCCTCATCCAGTTCACCGGATTCAAAAATCTTTGCTAAATGGCGGCTGATGCCCGATTTGTCAATACCAAACAATTCAGCCATAGCTTTTTGTGTCAGCCATATCGTTTCATCTTTTATCAAGGCACTGACCGTTACATTGTCATCTTCGGTTCTGTACAGTACCATTTCCATTTGCTTTGTAATATCTGTATTCATAATCAGCCTTCTTTCTTATAGCAGATGAATTAGTTAGTGTTGTCTTTATCCTTAGCCCGGCTCTTATACACATTATACCGGTTTTTGCATTTACCACTGCAAAATACGCTGTTGGGTCTGCTGGCAACAAAGGCTTTTCCGCAGTGTTTACATACCTTCAGCGAGGACTTTTCATCTGTAAGCATAAAAGAAAACATCATCTGCACATCGTCCGTATTCCATGAAGATTTATCTTATCCGTTGTCGCAGTCCATCAAAGATACTTCAATTATAACAAACATATGTTTGCATTTCAAGGAGGAGGTGAAATTATTATGGAGCAGACAGCAAGTAAGGAGCGGGCGATGTCCTCTTTTACCAAAAGAAAAGGACAGACCACCTATAAGGTAAATGTGTTTTTCGCAGAGAATACCACAGCAACCTTGCCTTATGTATTGTCAGCGTAACTTTGGCATTGATTGCCGTAAGGTATATTCCAGTGGATATCAATGTAGTGAGCTGGAGGATTGGCTTTTCGGTCTGACTGAATATTTTGTATCATGGCTGCTGTAAGATAAATCACTAAGCTGAAAAAAGTACTCCCACGGGCAGATAAAATCTACTCGTGGGAGTGTGGTAAAATTAGTTAATGTGAAAGTTCCTTTTAATTTGTTAAACCGGCATTTACAAGTGCCTATAATTTACAAATCATAATATATTCTTCATCATTTTCATCAACGATTTCAAATCCTACATTCCTATACATGCGAACAGCATAATTCATCTTTTGAACAGATAATGATGCTTATTTATATCCTGCTAGTTTTAATTTCATTAGCATCTGTTTCATTAATTCTGTTCCGATACCATAGTTTCTATACTCTTTAAGAAGTGAAATTGCAAAAGACGGTGTTTCATTATCTATATGCCCGTAATCATTCATAATCCGAACCCATACAGCACCAACAATTTCATCCGCAACTTGAGCAACCAAACATAAGTCTCCCTTGTTCTCACCAAAGTCCTTTACATATACCTGCAAATCTGGTTTGTTAATGATGTCTTTGGACGGTGCTGGAACACCTTCAGGAATAAAAATTGCCTCGTATAAAAAAGTATCTAATATCTTATTTTCATCTCGTTTTAATTCTCTTATTGAATAATTCATATAAACCTCCGATTTATTTTTATTTATAAATCAGTTGTCATTCCACACATAATGATTCCTCCGTTAAATATCGAATTGTGCAAAAGCCCAAGGGACTTTAATGCCCCTTATGCTTTTCTCTTTTCTTTTGCTGTTTCAACTCAAACATTCGCTGTTCTTCCGCCTCTTTTTTCTTGCGGCTTCTCTCTTTACGCACCTGTTTGTTCTGTTCCTGCTGTAATTTCAATGCCTGCTGTGATTTTGTGCCGATGCCTGTTTCCATCGTCTGCTTTTTCGCTTCTCGCTGCATCCGTTTCGGATTTCTTTTTATATCCTTTACAACAGTTTCAACAGCCGGACTGAATTTCAAACTGAAATAGTATTTTTGAATATATTCCTGCACTTCGTAATCCTTTGGTTCTGCACCAAATGTTACCTTCGCCACAGATAGTTTACCATCTTCAATACGTTCAAATACACCTACCCAAAATGGTTCTTCAAAATATACCGTCAGTTTTCCACTTGCTTTGTCCATAAGAATCCCTCCTAAAATGAATTGAACAAAGAATGGACAACCCGGAGGGGCAGGTTACTTACCCTATTTGCATAGGACGGCTGGGCTACCTACCAGCTCTAGTACATTTTTAATGTACATTGCGTTTTTATCTTTGTATTTATAATCAAGCCATATGGCACGATTAACTTATTCGGTCAATTCCGATTTGTAAAACACATTCTTTTTACATAGGCACAGTATACCACATTTCCTGTGCCTATGCGATATCATTTAATGCTTCTTCCGATATGAACTCATCTTCTCCACAGTTACCTCCGGATAGAAGTAAGTAAGAATCGTTGCTTTCGGAACTCCTGCAGCTAATGCTTTCTTCACTTCTTCCTTCTGCTCCGGTGTATATGACCAGTGCAGCATTCTGTTTGTGATGGTATCTTCCCACTTAGGCTTTTCCCTCTCAGGATTCCTTACAGGCTTAGCACCAGTACTTCCATTAGATGCATTGGCACTGTCAGCAGCATCGAACTTTTGTGATTCATCAACATACTCAAGCTCATTTGCCTGTTCTCTGTCTATCTTTGCTTTCTGCTCTGCTTCATCCTGCATGGAGAATCTCCTGCTTAATTCCGCATCACCAAGCATCATAAACTGCTCATAGGTAAGAGAGTCTATATACACATTCTCGCCCTTATCTTTCAACTTTTCATAATACTTAACTGCTTTGGCAAATGGAACCGCACATACTTCATTGAATCTGTCCATAAATTCATTAAAGGCAATCCCTTCTGCCCACGCACCATTTATAAGATAACCAAGATACCCGGCTAACACTGCACCCACAAGGATGAATATCAGTGAAGGCTTTTTCTTTGTTGTCTGCATAGGCTGCTACCTCGCTTTCTTTGTGGTAACAGTTTTCTTCTGTGTGGTCTTTTTCTGCTGCTTCTGCACTTTCTCGTAACGCTCCCTGACAGATGACTCCACCTTGTCATAGTGAGTATAAAGCTCGCTTCCTTTCTGGGTTGTCACCACACGATTCTGCTCATCGTGGAGCTTATAATCCTTGGTGGAATCAAGGAAGGTAAGCATTGTCTTTCCACCATGAATCTCCATGATGTTTTCCTTACGGAGCCATACATATTTTGCCTTTCTTATATGTAAGAAGTACCTATGAATCCCCATTACGCCCGCATACTTGGAACTACCGTCCAGTCGCATATGCGTTCACGATACACTAATTATTAATCAGCATAATCTCCTCTTTTGCCTTCTGAGGATAAGGACTTTGACACCCTTTGTGGTTTATTATCCATAAAAATAAATCATTACACAGTCGTCAAATTCTCATACAAGCACAGATTTTGGCTCATTGCTCACATAAACTCAAAAAAGCAGTACAATCATCTCAGATTGTACTGCTTTTTTTGAATACAGGTGGCTTTTTCATTTTTTGTTATAACTTAATGTAACTTATCACCAGTAAACAAGCAAGTTAAAGCCACTTTTATCTGGTTCAGTTTTTTAAGCAGTTTGGTTCAGTTTTGGTTCAAATTAAAAACCAAACTGTACTAGTTTACACCAATTTACATTAAGTATTAGTATATACATTTTTCCCAAACCGCTTAAATACTGCATTCTAATTCCAAGTAATTATACTATTCGTATGATTACATTCTATCATGGAATGTTCTGCTGATAACATCCATCTGCTGTTCCTTTGTAAGGTCGATGAACTTAACAGCGTAACCTGATACACGGATTGTGAAGTTAGCATATTCAGGTTTTTCAGGATGTTCCATAGCATCGATAAGCTTATCCTTACCGAATACGTTTACGTTAAGGTGATGAGCACCCTGATCGAAGTAACCATCCATAACGTTTACAAGGTTAGCAACTCTTTCATCTTCGTTGTGTCCTAATGCGTCTGGGTTCATTGTCTGTGTATTTGAAATACCATCAAGTGCCCATTCGTATGGAAGCTTTGTAAGTGAGTTAAGAGATGCAAGAAGACCATTCTGCTCTGCACCGTAGCTTGGGTTAGCACCAGGAGAAAGTGGTGTGCCTGCTGGACGACCATCTGGCATAGCTCCTGTATATTTACCGTAAACTACGTTTGAAGTAATTGTAAGGATTGATGTTGTAGGCTCTGAATCTCTGTAAGTATGTCTCTTCTTAATCTTCTCAAGGAATGTCTTAAGAAGCCATACAGCGATATCATCAGCTCTGTCATCATCATTACCATACTTAGGGAAATCTCCCTCAATCTTGTAATCTACAACAATACCTGTTTCGTCACGTACTGTCTTAACCTTTGCATACTTAATAGCTGAAAGTGAGTCAACAACATGTGAGAATCCGGCAATACCTGTAGCGAATGTTCTCTTAACATCTGTATCGATAAGAGCCATCTCAGCTGCTTCATAGTAATACTTATCATGCATATACTGGATAAGGTTAAGTGTATTAACATAAAGGTCAGCTAACCAATCCATCATAGCGTCAAACTTTTCAACAACTTCATCATACTCAAGATATTCAGATGTGATAGGCTTGTAAGCAGGACCAACCTGTTCTCTGTTCTTAACATCAACACCACCATTGATAGCGTAAAGTAAGCACTTAGCAAGGTTTGCTCTAGCTCCGAAGAACTGCATTTCCTTACCTGTCTGTGTAGCAGATACACAGCAGCAGATTGAATAATCATCGCCCCATGTAACCTTCATAACATCATCATTCTCATACTGGATTGAAGATGTATCAACAGAAATCTTTGCTGCATACTTCTTGAAGTTCTCAGGAAGTCTTGATGAGTAAAGAACTGTAAGGTTTGGTTCTGGTGAAGGTCCCATGTTTTCAAGTGTATGAAGGAATCTGTAGTCGTTCTTTGTAACCATTGAACGTCCGTCGATACCTGTACCACCTACTTCAAGTGTAGCCCATGTTGGATCACCTGAGAATAATTCGTTGTATGATGTAATTCTTGCGAATTTAACCATTCTGAACTTCATAACCATATGGTCGATAAGTTCCTGAGCTTCTTTCTCTGTGATAACGCCGTTATCAAGGTCTCTCTGAATATAGATATCAAGGAATGTAGAAACACGTCCAACTGACATAGCTGCACCATTCTGAGTCTTGATAGCTGCAAGGTAACCAAAGTATAACCACTGGCAAGCTTCCTTTGCATTTGTAGCTGGCTTAGAAATATCATAGCCATAGCTTTCTGCCATCTTCTTCATACCTGCAAGTGCCTTATACTGATCAGAAAGCTCTTCTCTTAAACGAATAACGTCATCTGTCATTGTACCGCATCCGCAGTTAGCATGATCTTTCTTCTTCTCTTCCATAAGGAAATCGATACCATAAAGAGCAACTCTTCTGTAGTCACCTACGATACGGCCACGACCATAAGTATCTGGAAGACCTGTGATGATGTGGCTGTGACGAGCCTTTCTCATCTCTGGTGTGTAAGCATCGAAAACACCCTGGTTATGTGTCTTATGATATTCTGTAAAAATCTTGTGTAATTCAGGATTTGGCTCGTAACCATAGTTCTTGCATGATTCCTCTGCCATCTTGATACCACCATAAGGCATAAATGCTCTCTTTAATGGCTTATCTGTCTGAAGACCTACAATCTGTTCAAGGTCTTTCATAGACTCATCTATATATCCAGGACCGTAAGCTGTAAGACCTGCAACTACTTCTGTTTCCATGTCAAGTACGCCGCCCTTAGCTCTTTCTTCCTTCTGTAACTCCTGTAATCTGCCCCAAAGCTTATTTGTTGCCTCTGTTGGGCCTTCCAGGAAACTTTCATCTCCGTCATATGGCTTGTAGTTATTCTGGATGAAATCTCTTACATTGATTTCTTCCTTCCAAAGTCTACCTTTGAAACCGTTCCACTGATCCATCTGTACCATTGTTCCTTGTTCCTCCTTGTTTTAATTTTGTACACTGTATACAATCCGCATTATAAAAAATGTTGTCAGCTATTATAATCAACAAAATATCTTATTCTAAATGCAATGCATTGATTTTAACTAAGATATTCTCCTGTGACAAAAATGCGTTTGTAACAACTTTGATAAATAAGTAACAATTACTGACAAGAGCATACTAACATTTTAACAATGTAAAATCAAGAGTAATTTTCATATTATTGAATTTAGTACAATCCTTGAATTTATGCGGTTATTTTGTACTTTTATCTGTACAAAATGCACATATTATTCACATAATTAACTGAAGCTGTCAAAAATGCACCTCTACTTAATTATCTTCAGTCTGACATATATCATCCTCTTTTACAGTCTCCGTTTTTACATTTTCTTCGGCAATAATTTCCTGTTCACGAAGTGCTTCATCAAGACCTTTCAGTGCTGAAAATGGCATAAACTGCTTGGCACGTTCTTCTACCGGCATCTTTTTTCTTGTATTATTTACTGTACTTTTTCTAATTACCACTTCTGTGTCCCCCAATCTGATGATTTCTTTCTATTGCAGTTGCACCCTTTTCAAGATTCATGCCCTTCAATACCGCATCTCTGCCATACTTCTTCTTCAAATCAAGCACTGCATGCTGTAATTTATTTTCCCTGTCACCATCTATATCGTCATCAAACAGCCCAACCTGTCTGTAGGCTTCATCTGTCAGCCTGTTAAATATAAGATTGATTTTACGCACAGGAATATTTTTATCCTTAACCTCATCATAAAGCTTTGAAATAAACGGAAGCATCTTTTTAGATGAACTTGTCGCTGACGGAAGCATAATTGAACCACGCACGGACTGTGGCACTCCCGCAGCTGCACTATATTCTTTTGAGTAATTTATATAGATTGTCACCGAATCCGTAACCATTCCCTGCTCAACAAGCTGAAGACACATTCCGTCAGCCATTTCCTTGACGATAAGCCTTCCCTCCTCATGTTCATAATCCCTTGCAAGAACCTGACCGCTCGTTATGCTGCTGCTTCTCGGCTTATATTTCTTAATATCCGCAATAGTAACCGGTTCTATCCCCCATGCGTGGTCAATGAGAAGTTCAGCATCAATGCCAATCATATCATACAGGATCTGCTCATCTGCCTCTGCAATCTGTGCCATATCATATATCCCTGCCTGTGCAAGTCTTCCGGCAAGTCCATGCCCCACTCTCCAGAAATCTGTGAGTGGTCTGTGATGCCACAGCGTCCTCTTATAACTTTCCTCATCAAGTTCACCGATAAAATCTTTCGCATGTTTCGCAGTTATATCAAGTGCAATCTTTGCAAGATAAAGATTAGTACCTATGCCGCACGTTGCCCTAATCCCCACTGTATCAAATATATCCTGCATAATACGTATGCCCAGTTCTTTCGCAGTCATTCCATATAAAGAAAGATACTCTGTTACATCCATAAAAACTTCATCTATAGAATATACATGTATATCCTCTTTTGAAATGTACTTCAGATAAATGCCATATATCTTTGCCGAATAATCAATATAAAGCTGCATTCTCGGCTGTGCCATAATATAATCAATACCTTTGGGAATCTCAAACACACGGCATCTGTTCTTCACGCCAAGAGCTTTCATCGCAGGCGACACAGCAAGACATATTGTTTTCTCACTTCTGTCCGGGTCAGCAACAACAAGATTAGTTGTCATTGTATCAAGACCACGCTCAACACACTCAACCGATGCATAAAATGATTTTAAATCTATACATACATATATCCTGCTGCCCATACCATTGTTTCCTTTCATATTATTCCCATATACCATAATTTTTTTCATAAAAATATTATACAACAAAAAATCGAATGTATGTACTGTTTTTTTATTTTTTATATGCAAAAACAACGTCATATTTTTGTTGATAAAATAATAAAAACATGATAAAATTTTAGTTGTTTAAAGCGTTGAACTTTAAAGTGGTGAATTCAAAAGAAACACAGGAGGATTTTTATGAAACTATTAATTTTGATTATCTATTTTGCGGTCATGATTGGAATCGGTCTTTACTGCCGCAAACATGCAACTGATGTCAACGGATTCGTACTTGGCGGCCGCTCGGTTGGTCCGTGGCTTACAGCTTTTGCCTACGGAACTTCTTATTTTTCTGCTGTCGTATTCGTAGGATATGCTGGCCAGTTCGGATGGAAATATGGCATTTCTGCAACATGGGCAGGCATCGGCAATGCAATTATAGGTTCACTTCTGGCATGGGTTGTTCTCGGACGACGAACAAGAATTATGAGCCAGCATCTGAATTCTGCAACAATGCCGCAGTTTTTCGGAGAACGATTCGGAAGCAGTGCGTTAAAAATCGGTGCATCCGTAATTATATTCATTTTTCTCATTCCTTATACAGCATCTCTTTATAATGGTCTTTCAAGACTTTTCGGAATGGCATTTAACATTGATTATTCAGTCTGTATTATACTCATGGCAGTTCTTACAGCTATCTACGTAATTGCAGGCGGATATATGGCAACAGCTATTAACGATTTCATTCAGGGAATAATAATGCTTTTTGGCATTGCAACCGTAATAGCTGCCGTTCTTAACAGTAAAGGCGGATTTATGGCGGCACTTGATGGTCTTGCAAAAGTGAGTGACCCAGCTGTAACAGATACACCGGGAATATTTGCTTCATTTTTCGGACCTGACCCTCTCAATCTTTTATTTGTCGTAATACTTACATCACTCGGTACATGGGGACTTCCACAGATGGTTCAGAAGTTTTACGCAATAAAAGATGAAAAATCCATCAAAAAAGGTACAATTATTTCAACTATATTTGCACTTGTTGTTGCCGGAGGCAGTTATTTTCTCGGTGGATTTGGACGTCTTTTCTCAGATGAAATTGATGTTGCTGCCAACGGATATGACTCAATTATTCCGACAATGCTTTCAGGATTAAGTCCTATGCTTATCGCACTTGTTGTTATTCTCGTTTTGTCAGCGTCAATGTCTACGCTTTCATCACTTGTAATTGCATCAAGTTCAACACTTACTATCGACTTCTTAAAAGATAATTTTATTAAAGATATGAGCGATAAAAAACAGGTTTTATCAATAAGAATTCTTGTCGTTGTATTTATTGCAATTTCATCAATTCTTGCACTTATACAATATAAGAGCTCAATTACATTTATTGCACAGCTTATGGGTGTTTCATGGGGTGCACTCGCCGGTTCATTCCTTGCACCTTTTATGTACTCATTATATTCAAAGCGTGTCACAAAGGCTTCATGCTGGGTATGTTTCATATTCAGTTCAGTTCTTATGATTGCAAATATTTTCTTCAGGAGCTCATTTCCGACAATTATGCAGTCACCTATCAACTGCGGTGCTATTGCAATGCTTGCCGGACTTGTAATTGTTCCTGTAGTCAGCCTGTTCACACCAAAGCCTGACAAAGAGCTTGTGGAATCAGCTTTTAAATGCTATGACAAAAAGACAACCGTTGAGCAAAAAACTGCTCTCGGCGACTAAAGGTAAATATTGTTTTGAATGTAAGCATCGTTTTGGCTCGCTGTCCTATAACCCTAAATATAAATCACTAAACAAAATGCTCCGTTCGGGATTCACAGCTTAACTGTTATCCTAAACGGAGCATTTTTATTTAATTTAATTATGCGTTTCTTCCCGCTTCAAATGCCTTTCTGTTCAAATCAAGGAATTTCGGAGGTACTATTTTTTCAATAGCATCCTGCCACTGTTCATCGCTTATCTCAGGAAAATATGTTGATAATCTTCCCATGAGTGCTATATTTACAGCTTTTGCGGAACCGGCCTCCTGTGCGATTGAAAGAAAATCTTTTGCATCAACCTTTGCACCTGCTGCCTGCATTTTCTCGATAAGATTTTCAGGATATGCAGCCGCACCTGTTATTACAGGCATTGGCTCTACTTCCTGAGTATTTGTTATAATTGTTCCGTCTTTTTTGAGAAATTCAAGCCATCTTGCAGCTTCAAGTTTTTCAAATGAAATGATAACATCTGCCTCACCCTTATCAATTACAGGTGAGTATACTTTTTTACCATATCTTACGTATGTTACAACGCTTCCGCCTCGTTGGCTCATTCCGTGAACTTCCGATACCTTTACGTCATATCCCTGCTGTAAGAGAACATAACCTAACATTTTACTTGCCAGCAGTGTTCCCTGTCCGCCGACACCTACTATCATAATATTCTTTGTATCCATATCAACCCTCCTTATTCTGCTTTCAATGCATCAAATTTACACATCTGTGTACATACCTTACAGCCAATGCAGAGTGTAGGGTCAATCTTTGCTTTTTTATCTCTTACAGAAATTGCAGGACATCCAATACGCATGCATGATTTACATCCGACGCATTTATCAGAATCAACTTTGAGAGGCGGTTTGTGAACAGTTCCTTTTATCATTACGCACGGACGGCGGCTTATGATAATTGATGGTTCATCTGCCTCAAGTTCCTCTTTCAATACAGTATCTACCTCTTCAAGGTTATATGGGTCTACAACACGAACCCTGTTAAATCCGATAGCACGGCAAAGTGCTTCAAGATTAACCTTTCCTGCCGGCTCACCACGGAGATTTTTACCAGTCGTAGGATTCTGCTGGTGTCCGGTCATGCCGGTAATTGAATTATCAAGAATAATAACTGTTGAATTACTCATGTTGTATGCAATATCTGTAATTCCTGTAATTCCTGAATGTATAAATGTTGAATCGCCAATAACGCCGACGCTTCTCTTTTCACCTTCTTTGCCCATTGCCTTGTTAAATCCATGAAGTCCTGAACATGATGCACCCATACAGACATTTAAATCCATAGCATTAAGAGGTGCAACCGCACCGAGTGTATAACATCCGATATCACCGTAAACCATGCAGTTATTTTTCTTTAATGTATAGAAAACTCCTCTGTGTGGACATCCTGCACACATAACAGGAGGTCTTGGTGGAATTTTGTCATCTATATGTAAGCTTTCCGGAACTTCCATTCCCATACACTTTCTGACAAGATTCTGTGAGAATTCTCCACATATAGGAAATGTATCTTTTCCCTTTACTTTTATGCCAAGCTGTTTACAATGTTCCTCAATAAACGGGTCAAGCTCCTCAAGAACGATAACCTCATCTACAGAAGCTGCGAAATCAAGTATAAGCTTTTCAGGAAGCGGATAAATCATTCCAAGCTTTAAAATGCTTGCATTTTCACCAAAACACTCCCTCGCATACTGATATGATGTTGATGATGTGATAATTCCAAGCTTTTTATCACCATATTCAACTCTGTTAAAATCACAGTTTTCGGCAAGAGCAATAAGGTCTTTTGTACGCTGTTCAACTCTTACATGTGCATTTCTTGAATTTAATGTCATCATGACCTTTGCCGGGTCCTTTACATAAGGTACCTGCTCAGGCACAACACGCACTCCTGTCTCGACGACACTCTGTGAATGTGAAACTCTTGTACACATCTTGATAAATACAGGTGTGTTGTATTTTTCTGATAATTCAAATGCCTTCTTTGTAAATTCAAGTGCTTCCTGTGAATCTGAAGGCTCAAGCATAGGCACTTTTGCTGCCTTTGCATAATGTCTGGAATCCTGTTCATTCTGTGAAGAATGCATCCCCGGGTCATCTGCAACGCATATTACAAGACCTGCGTTGACACCCTGATATGATATTGTAAAAAGCGGGTCAGCAGCTACATTAAGACCTACATGTTTCATTGCACATGCACTTCTTCGTCCGCCTACAGTCGCTCCGTGTGCAGCTTCAAGAGCCACCTTTTCATTCGGAGCCCATTCGCAGTACACTTCATCATATTTTGCTGTTTCTTCTGTAATCTCTGTACTGGGTGTTCCCGGATAACTTGAAACAACCATACAGCCTGCCTCGTAAAGCCCCCTTGCAACGGCTTTATTGCCAAGCATTAACTCTTTCATAAATCCTCCTTGTTTTTGCGGTCATATGACCTGTATATTTTTATATCTGATTTTCTTTTGCAACAAGATTGTCGGCACCGTAAATCTTACGAAGCTTTGGTTTTTCAATCTTTCCTGTTGCATTTCTTGGTATATCAGCAAAAATAATCTCTTTAGGACGCTTATATCTTGGAAGTGCATGGCAGAATTCTTCAATTTCTTCTTTTGAACAGACCATGCCATCCTTGATTTCTATGATTGCCGCTGTCTTCTCACCAAGTCTTCTGTCTGAAAGACCGATTACAGCAACGTCCTTTATTTTGTCATGACGGCGTAAGAAATCTTCTATCTGAACCGGATAAATATTTTCACCACCGCTTACGATAACATCTTTCTTTCTGTCAACAAGATAATAAAATCCCTGTTCATCCTGCATAGCCATATCACCTGTATACAGCCAGCCATCCTTTAGCACTTCACTTGTTGACTTTTCATCGTTATAATAACATGTCATCACACCCGGACCTTTGACACAAAGTTCACCGACCCCGCCCTGTGCAACTTCATTATCATTTTCATCAACAATCTTACATTCCCATCTGTAACCCGGAACGCCGATTGCCCCGACTTTATCAATATTTTCAACTCCGAGATGAACGCAGCCCGGACCTGTTGACTCTGACAAGCCATAATTCGTATCGTACTGGTGGTTTGGAAAATATTCTTTCCATCTCTTGATAAGCGAAGGTGGAACCGGCTGTGCTCCTATGTGCATAAGCCTCCACTGGTCAAGTTTATAATCAGACAGCTTAATATCACCTCTGTCAAGAGCATCAAGAATATCCTGTGCCCATGGCACCAGAAGCCATACTATTGTGCAGTGCTCATTTGAAATAGCAGAAAGTATTGTCTCCGGCTTTGTTCCTTTAAGAAGAACCGCCTTACTTCCTGCAACAAGGCTTCCCATCCAGTGAAACTTCGCACCGGTATGATAAAGCGGAGGAATACATAAAAATGTATCATCTCTTCCTGTTGAATGATGCTTCTGCTCCATCTGTGCCGCCTGTGTTAAGCTTCTGTGTTTATGAAGTATCGCCTTTGGAAATCCCGTTGTTCCAGATGAAAAATATATTGCACCAAAATCATCATCTGTAATTTCAATATCAGGAGATTTGCTTGAACAGTCAGCGACAAGCTCCCTATAACTTTCCGCAAAACTTGGACAGTTATCCCCAACATATATAAGAAGTCTTCCCTTGCTTAAAACATCTGCATTGACTTCCATTCTTCCTATGAATTCAGAACCGAACACAATCACATCTACCTCTGCAAGCTTTGCACAATATAAAATTTCATCTGAATCATATCTGAAATTAAAAGGAACAGCAATCGCACCTGTCTTTAATACCCCAAAATATACAGGCAGCCACTCAAGGCAGTTATACATAAGTATTGCTACCTTATCACCTTTCTTTATTCCCCTTCCAAGAAGCATATTAGCAAAACGGTTTGCCTTTTCATTAAATACACTCCATGTAATCTCTCTTCTATACGGCTCGAATCTTGTAGGCTGTATAAGAGCATATTCTTTCCAGGTCATCCTTCTTGTATCATTCTCATCCGGATTAAGCTCTACCAAAGCTACCTCGTCGGGATATAATCTTGCATTTCTTTCAAGATATTCCATTACTGGCATTGTAAAAAATCCCCTTTCATCTTCTCTGCATATATTAGGCTCTGCCTCTTCCTGCTTTTTCACTGCATACTTTTATACGTCAAACCGCTGACGCAAAACCTTAGATAAGAATACCATTTTTTGTAAATAAAAACAAGGCTCGCACACTAAATGCAAGCCTTGTTCAGCAATTTCACCAATTTTTTTACAAAATTACATTTCAAAAGAATTTATAAAATATTCATAGAATCAGATACATAATTTAACATCTTACGTTTGTCTTCAGCCGGAAATATACACCACACGCTTTTAATAATCTGAATCTTTCTATCCTGAAGATTCATAAATAACGTGGGACGATATTCTGACATATTATAAAGACTTACAAGTGTCTCTGCATCAGGATATATCTTTTCTTTTTCAATATCGCGATATTTCTTGATTCCAAGTCCCAGCTTTTCAGCCATGGCTATCTGTGATGTATTCATTTTATCCCTGACAAAGCATGTCATTGAAAATCCATTCCAGTCATTTGCAAGTGACTGAAGCATTTTCATATTATTCGCATCTTCGTCCCTCATTTTTGAAACTGTGCCGCTGTATTTGCTTACAATAATATCAGCCAGCAGCTTCAAAGCAAAATTCCTATGTGTTTCAGTATCTATATTCGCTAAAGTCTTATCCAGGTCCTTTGTATGATAAACATACTTTTTACCGGCTATCAACTCATCCAAATCAAATCCGATTTCCGAAAAATTCATAAGTATCTGTCCACTTATTATAATTCCACCGTTTTCAATATAAGAATATTGCTCCTGCATAAGCCCAAACTTTTCTGCAATATCTGTCTGCATCAGACCCATAGATTTTCTATACATTACAAGCCTTTTTAAAACGTCCTTGTAAGCAACCATATTTATCCTCCGCACTTTTACGTTACATTTCATATGTATAGATAAATATTAAGTCCATATAGTCATTGCCCACATAGGTCTAAATCTTTATATTTTGATATTTATAGTTTGTTTTTATGTTTTGTGAAATATAAATATTATTTTTTAAATTTTATTAATCATTTTTATATATTTTAAATAATTGTAAAATTTTTTATATCAAATTTTCCTCTACCTTCAAAAATAAAATACACCGGGGTTATGCCCGTTTCAATATCTATATCAACAACTGTTTCTTTCCAGTCATGTGATTCAATTGAAAGCAATGCCTGTCCGGCTATCGAATAATCCTCAATATTCTTACCCGAATAATCCGAATCAGTTGTAATTTTTATAGTTCCTACTGCATTTCCTCTCACTGAAATTGCTATTTTATTATGCCCTTTTTTCATATTAAAATACTTAAATCCTGCCATACATCCATCCTGCATATTGGCAATATAGGCATCTTCACCGCTTTCTCTGTCACCGCCATCCTGCGTGACATATGCATTTTTTGACAGTCTTTCCTCTTTTGATGCATCCTTTTCAAGTTTTATATTTTTAAGAAAACATACTATATATGAAGGATACATTCCTTCACCGTCAAGCGGACCGCCGTTAAGTCCGCAGCTTGTAGCTTCTGCTGCTTTAAAAAAGCCATTTTCATCCATCTCAATCTTTTCAGCCACCCCCTGACGGCAATATGAACATGCATTGGTAAATCTGTGGTCAAATATATAAAAACTTTCATTGAGCTGTATTATGCTTCCATGCGTATTACCGTTTGGATATGCAGTATCAGACGGAGTGTATCCTCTTAATCCGACATCTGACGATGCATGCAGCCTGCCTCCATACACAAAATCCCTGTCAGGATAATCACTTATACAATAATGCAGTCCGTTTGCTCTGGCAGAATATATAAAATAATATTTTCTGCCAAATTTTCTCATTGACGAAGCTTCAAAAAATCCAGCTTCCTCAGGACATTTAAAATCTCTTGGAAATATTACGTGTGGCAGATCTTTCATTGTAATCATATCATCACTAAGTCTGCATACATGTGCTCCTGCCATAATACGTCCATGCTCATCTTCCGTCTTATTCGGACAAAAACCGGAATATAGATATACACTTCCATCATCATCTGCAAATACCCCAGGGTCAAACTGCAGCATGTCACCTTTGTCAATTCCATATATACGACCATCTGAAGTTTTTACATCACCATAATATTCATAATGTCCTGCCGGAGTATTACACACAGCAACAGACATTCTTGACGAATGTGCCATAGAATAATAAAGATAAAATCTTCCATCCGCACCTTTCACAACATCAGGTGCAAAAAGAAGCATTCTCTCCTCCCTATATGGATGCTGTTTTCTATTATAAATCTCACCTTCAAAATACCAGTCAGACAAATCATCAACCGGTGCTGACCAGCATACATAATCATTTTCACAATAGTCGCTGCCGCCAAATCTGTCATGGCTTCCGTATATATAAAGCCTGTCACCAAAAATATGCGGCTCGCCATCCGGAATATATTCATAAGATGGCAGATACGGATTAAATATCTGTTTATTATTTTTTTTATTCATATTTGGTCTCCTTTAATCATTTTTATGGATACTTCCCCACTCACACATTGCCACCAGAATCGGAATCAGTGACATGCCTCTCTTAGAAAGGCTATACTCAACCTTTGGAGGTATCTGCGGATATTCCTTTCTTATTATAAGTCCGTCACTTTCCATTTCTTTCAAAGTCGAACTGAGTGTCTTATGTGAAATATTTCCGAGACATCTTTTTAACTCACTATATCTCATCACATTGTCATGCTGTTCCAGCCAGTAAATGATTACAAGTTTATATTTTCCGTTAATCAGCGAAAGTGTATAACCAAAATCTGTCTCCGATATATTTTCACCTGTATGGCAGCATCCGCATTTAGGTATCTTATTATCTTCCATAACCATTTCCTTTCATATGATAAATGCTAAAATCTTTTATAAAAATATTACGCTTTACTTTAGGTTAGTATATAACTTTAATGTACGTACTTCCTTTTTGCAAAATTATAGTATATATTCTGTTTATGGGCAATAATAAACTATACTTTTTATCAGGAGGAACTATCGTTGGAAAATGTATTTACAATCGAAAATCTTCGTACAATACGTGATGGAATGACAGTTTCAAGAGACTCAAAACTCGGAACATCCAACATGGCAACATTCTTTTCAATGGGCAAAGATACTTCTATCAGCCAGGAAAGTTATGACAGAATGACAATGTATATCGGTGCCGCCGGCAGTGGTACATTTATCATTGGAAACGATAAGAAAAAACTCACACTGACACCTGATACAGCCATAATAATTCCCGCTTCCACACTCTGCGGAATGGAAACTTCAGACGGAATGGTTTATACCGAAGTAATATTTAAAAAGGAGAATTCAGTAATTATGAACGAAATTGTTAAAACAAACGAAGTATTCACACTTAAAAATCTTATTTCTTACGAGGAAGGAAGCATTGCAAACATGGACATTGTAAGCAACCCTACTATGAAATATGTCCTTATGTCATTCGATGAGGGAACAGGTCTTACACCTCATCGTGCTCCCGGCAATGCTATCGTATTTGCACTTGAAGGCAAAGCTGTAATCGGCTACGAAGGCAAAGATTACACAATCAGTGAGGGTGAATGTTTCCGTTTTGAAAAAAATGGTCTTCACAGCGTGACAGCTAACGGTAAATTTAAAATGGCTCTTCTTCTTGTTTTAGAATAAGTTATAACCATCTGGTACAAATGTACCAAATTTTATTTTACCAGCTAAATAAAACATGTTATAATGTAGGTAGTTATATTACTTTATTACAGGACAATCATAACATATAATTACCTGCATTATTTTTTACTTTTACTGATAGATGCAATCAATATATCATATCAGTTTCATTTATGTGGGCGTTTCACATACCAGGAGTTACACAATGAATTATCCAAAATTAAATGTATTAAAATACAAAAGTATAATTCCACTGCTCGTCTTTCTTATTGGCACAGAAGTTCTATGTGCAGTTGTATATAAAATAAGCTATACTAACCAGGAACAGGTACGTGACAAGGCAGCTCTCAATGCCGTAAGTTACGCCGACCGCATGATTACTGACCTTGACAAAGGAATAACAATCACAAAATCACTTGAACAGATTATTATAAGTGAAAATGGACAGATTGAACACTTTGAAAAAGTTGCCGAAAATATGATATTCGATTCTATTCAGAGTATACAGCTTGCACCAGGTGGTGTTGTGACAGATATTTACCCTGAAAAAGGTAATGAAGCCGGCAAAATTGACTTAATCAATGACCCTTCCCGTGGTGAAATAACACGCTATGGAAGAGATAATAATATAACCATTATGCAGGGACCATTCCAGCTTAAACAGGGTGATGTCGGCATTGCCATAAGAAATCCTGTCTATCTTGAAAATGAATCCGGTGATGAATATTTCTGGGGATTTACTATATCAATTATCCGTGTGCCGGAAATCTTTTCAAATTCAGTACATGCACTTGAAGATTTCAGATATTATTACCGCCTGTCAAAAACTTTATCACCTCTTACCAGTGAATTCACAGAAATTTACAGCAATTGTGAAGAACTTGTAAACCCCGTAACATATCAGTTTGAATTAGGTGGCTGTTCATGGAAATTTGAAGTTACACCTAAAGACGGCTGGCATACAGACAGTCAAACAACAACAGTATTTATTGGAGGATTTATTATCCTTTTTCTTCTTACAGGTCTCACATATGCACTTATGGTGCTTCAGGCCAATGGAATCATACTGCTGAACCTCTCATCTACTGACAATCTCACGGGACTTCTTAACCGCAATGGATTTCAGGAACATTTAACAAAATATATGAAAAAGCATAGTAATGAACATTGTGTATGTATCGCACTTGATATAGATGATTTTAAATTCATTAATGACCTTTTTGGACACTCAACCGGAGATAACGCATTATGCATTCTCGCCGACACAATAAGAAGTTCTTTTCCTAAAAATTCAATTCTGTGTCGTAATGGTGGTGATGAATTCTGTATCATCCTGAAAAACTGCACATGTAAAGATGCAAAAGCACAAATAGAGGCTTTCACAGATATGCCTCGTTCTTTTATAGCTAGCAACCAGACACAAAGCTTTAATATTTCCGTTGGATACGCACAATACAATCCTGACGACGGCTCTGTAGAACAGCTGCTTATTGATGCTGATACTGCCTTATATGACGTAAAAATTAAAGGCAAACATGAATGTCTGGAATTTAATCCAAATATGAACAAAAAAATACGCACACCACTTGGATTTGCGTTAAGCGATATTTCAGAAAATCTTCCGGGTGCTTTTATAATATACAAAGCTGACAAAAAAGATGATTCTATTCTTTTTGCTAATAAAGAAATGTTAAATCTCACAGGCTGCAGCAATTTTGATGAATTAATTGACTATACAGACCGCAGCTTCCGAAATATCATCAAAGAAGATGAACGCGAAACAGTCGAAGAAAATATATGGAAGCAGATTAACGCACTTGAGAATGACAACAATGATTATCTGTCATTTTCCCTTAAACGAAAAGATGGCACTGTCATTCCTGTTCTTGACCATGGAAGACTTATAAACAGCCGTTATTATGGTAATATTTTTTATGTATTTATAATCGACCACGATTTAGTCAGAAAATGTCTTAACTAAGGAGATCAATATATGGGGGACTTAAACAAACCAAACATAAATATTGGCATGCTTGCACATGTCGATGCCGGAAAAACAACTCTTTCCGAGGCTCTTCTCTACAAAACAGGTACTATCCGCAAACTTGGACGCGTTGATACACGTGATGCCTTTTTGGATACCAATAAGCAGGAACGTGCCCGCGGAATTACAATATTTTCAAAGCAGGCTGTTGTGGAGCTTGAAAAAGCTCGTATCACGCTTCTTGACACCCCAGGACATGTTGATTTTTCTGCTGAAATGGAAAGAACACTCCAGGTTCTCGACTATGCAATCCTCGTAATCAGCGGTGCCGATGGAATACAGAGCCACACCGAAACCCTCTGGAGGCTTCTTGCAAGATATAAAATTCCTGTATTTATTTTTGTAAATAAAACAGACCAGTCCGGTGTCAATAAGCAAAGAATACTTGAACAGCTTAAAAATCAGCTTTCTGATGCAATAATTGACTTCAGTATTCAAGATGCAATTGACATGGAGGAACTTTCTTTATGCAATGAAGAACTTCTCAACCATTTTCTTGAAAATAATACGCTTGACACTGCTCTACTAAAAACATGCATTGAAAAAAGACAGGTTTTTCCTTGCTTTTTTGGTTCAGCATTAAAACTTACAGGAATTGATGAATTTATTGATGGATTAAATACATATATGAACTGTCCGTCATATCCGGATAAATTTGGGGCAAAAGTATACAAGATTGCCCGTGACCCACAAGGCACACGCCTTGCATACATGAAAATCACAGGTGGAACTCTCACCTCCCGCATGCAGATTACGCCGGATGAAAAAATCAATCAGATAAGAATATATTCCGGTGAAAAATATACAACAGTAAATGAAGTTCCTGCCGGAGGAATATGTGCCGTAACCGGGTTTGATTCCGCTTATGCCGGTCAGTCTGTCGGTTCTGACACTGAAAGCGAAATTCCTATGCTTGAACCTGTAATGACTTATCAGCTTGTTCTTCCCGAAGGAACAGACGCACTTTTAATACTTCCAAAATTAAAAATGCTTGAAGAAGAAGAACCACAGCTTCACATTGTATGGAATGAGCTTTTAAAACAGATTCATGTCCAGATTATGGGGGCCGTGCAGATTGAAATACTGCAAAATCTCATAAAAGACCGTTTTGGAATCGAAGTTGGATTCACATCAGGCAGCATTGTGTACAAAGAAACAATTAAAAACACTGTTGAAGGGGTCGGTCATTTTGAACCTTTAAGACACTATGCGGAAGTTCACCTCATAATTGAACCCGGCGAAAAAGGCAGCGGAATATTATATAAAGCAGACTGCTCTGAAGATGTGCTTGATAAAAACTGGCAGCGTCTCATAATGACGCATCTATATGAAAAAGCACCTGTAGGAGTTCTTACGGGGTCTCCTCTCACAGATGTCACAATAACTCTTGTCAGCGGAAGAGCTCACCCTAAGCATACTGAAGGTGGTGATTTCAGGCAGGCTACATATCGTGCGGTAAGGCAGGGTCTGATGCAGGCAGAATCAGTTCTTCTTGAACCATATTTTAACTTCACATTAAAAGTTCCTGCTGAAAATATCGGACGTGCAATGACTGATTTAGACAGAATGAATGCAAAGTTTGCATTGTCAGATGAGACAGACGTTTCTCTTTCAGTTATAACAGGCACTATTCCTGCTGCCTGTCTTTCTGATTACCAGACTGAAGTTGCATCGTATACCAAAGGGCTTGGCAGACTTTCATATAGAATGGATGGCTATTACCCATGCCATAACGCCGAAGAAGTAATTGAAAATTTCGGTTATGATGCTGAACGGGATACATTAAATCCGTCTTCATCAGTATTCTGTTCTCACGGCTCAGGCACAGTCATTGAATGGAATGACGTATTTTCACATATGCACTTAGACAGTGTTCTTGAATTAAGAAAACGCGGACTCAATGCAGGTGCAGCCAATTCATCAGCCGTACTTAACAGCCGTGCATCAAGCCGTACTGTATCGGAGGAACCTTTAGGAACCGATGAAATTGATGCTATTTTAAAGCAGACCTACTACTCTAACAGCCGCGGTGACAATGATAAATTGCACAGGACGGGTGCTAAAAAAACCGATTCTACGGTAAAATATGTCTATAAAGGCACTGAAACACCACAAAATCAAGGTGAATCATACCTTCTTGTGGACGGATATAATATTATATTTGCATGGGATGAATTAAAAGAACTTGCAGCCATTAATCTTGACAGTGCAAGAGGCCGTCTCCTTGATATACTCTGTAACTATCAGGCAATGACAAAATGTAACCTGATTGCTGTATTTGATGCATACCGTGTTCAGGGACATGACACAGAAATGACTGATTACCATAACATCCATGTTGTATTTACAAAAGAAGCTGAAACCGCAGACCATTACATAGAAAGTTTTGCACACAGACATGGCAAAAAAGACTATGTACGCGTGGCAACATCTGACGGATTAGAGCAGATTATCATAATCGGTCAGGGCTGCCACCTCGTTTCTGCCCGCGAGTTCCAGCAGGAAGTCCGGGATATGGAAAATCACATCCGTGAAGAATATCTCAACAGAACTTATTAATGTTACTATCTAATATCAGCTGTTCCATTGTCTGCCGAGCTTTCGGCGGACAATTATCCAGCATATAACATGTGCTGAGAACGTAATAATCCAACTCCATGTATATGTAAGGTACAATGATGTAACAGTGTGAAACTGCTCCATTCTGAAAAATGTAAATATCCACAAAAGTCTCAATCCACATGCACCTATAAGTGACACAATCATTGGCATTACAGAATATCCAAGTCCTCTGAGCGAACCAACCATTACATCCATCATGCCGCAGAGTGCATATGTTCTTGCAATAACATTCATTCTCTTCATACCGGCATCAATAACAGCAGGGTTCTCTGTATAAATTGAAAGCAGCTGCCTTCCAAAAAACAGTGCACCATTTCCCAGAACAAGACCTACAACAATTACACATACCTCTGCTGTATACAATATACGGTTTACTCTTTCATATTTTCCTGCACCGACATTTTGTCCGGTAAATGAAATAGCTGCCTGATACAACGAGTTCATCGCCACATATACAAAACCTTCTATATTAGCTGCCGCCGAATTACCAGCAACCGTAATTTCTCCAAATGAATTAACCGAAGACTGTATAACAACATTGGAAAGTGAAAAAATAACGCCCTGCAGACTTGCCGGAAGTCCAATCTGTACAATTTTTATAAACTTCTCTTTATTAATACCGAGATTTCTCAAATCAAGTCTGATGCTTCCGCTTTCATGTACCATGCATTTTAATATTAAAAATGCAGATATACACTGCGAAATTACAGTTGCAATCGCAACACCCATTACGCTTAATTTAAAACCTATTACAAATATAAGATTTAAAATAACATTTACTATACCCGCAGCGAAAAGATAGTAAAGCGGTCTCTTCGTATCACCTACGGCCCTAAGTATAGCACTGCCGAAATTGTATATCATCGTAGCTGTCATACCAAGGAAATATATTCTTAAATATACCGTTGCAAGTCCAAGTACAGCCTCGGGTGTCTGCATCCATATGAGAATCTGTTTTGCACATAAGACACCGATTACTGTAAGAATAATGCCACTGTATATGCTTAACATCATTGCAGTATGTACTGTCTCCGACAAATCTTTATCATTTTTTGCTCCGAAATACCTTGCCACTAAAACATTAGCACCAATAGAAAGTCCCATAAAAAAATTGGTCAGAAGGTTAATAAGTGCCGTATTAGAACCTACTGCCGCAAGTGCATTATCGCCCGCAAATCTTCCTACAACTATTATATCAGCCGCATTAAATAATAACTGAAGCATGCTTGATGCCATAAGAGGCAGCGAAAATATCAGCATTTTTTTTAAAATAGAACCCGTGCACATATCCATCTGATAAGACTTTGCACCTGATTTATTTAACATTGTATTTCATTCCTTTCACATATAACCTATTAAACTTAATTATCTTTTTTTATCTTTCCCGCCTCAACATTTTTTTCAAAAATATTTTTATATGCATAATCCCATATTTCTTTTGAGCCCGCCGCCGTATTTTTATTTCTTTCAAGAATCTGGCTTAAATGCACACCTTTTTCAACCCAGCTTTTTCCTTCCGTGAGGTCATTTAACATTGCCGGCTGGAAGTTATCCATTGTGTGTGCAAATTTTGCTTCAGTTGTCTCACCTTTCTCAAACTCCTCCCAGAGATTCCTGAAGTTATCACGCTGGTCATCAGGCAGTATTCCGAAAATCCTGTCTGCCGCTTTTACTTCTCTCTCTCTCTGCGTCTTTTTGCCCTCTTCATCATATGCATATGTGTCACCTGCATCTATTTCAACAATATCATGAATCAGAAGCATTGTAACCGTTTTCAGCACATCTATTTTTTCATTGGCATACTCACTTAAAAGAACTGTCATGACAGCCATATGCCATGCATGCTCGGCATCGTTTTCTTTTGTCTGTGCATCTGACTTATATGTCTGTCTTCCGATAAATTTTTCCTTGTCAATTTCACGGCAGAATTCAAGCTGTTTTTTTAATCTTTCATTTTCCATAATGATTTTCTCCTACTATTTCATATCTGTATTGACAAACTATTACCTGTGTCCCGATAAACTAAGCGGAAGCTCCAGTCCGTTTGATTCCAGAAGTTCTCTGTCATTAAGTATCTCAACTGTGCTGCCCTCTCTTATAATTTTTCCGTTATTCATAAGCACAACCCTGCTGCATGTATCCATAATCATGTCAAGGTCATGCGATGCTATTACACGAAGCTGTGAAAATGAATTAATTAGTCCTATAAGATTTTTTCTGTTTCTCGGGTCAAGTGCAATCGTCGGCTCATCAAGTAATATAATTTCCGGCGTCATTGAAAGAATTGTTGCAATTGCCGCAAGTTTTTTCTGTCCACCGGACAGCCTGAACGTATGCCTGTCACGCAGTTCTTCTATCCCCATCATTTTTAATGCATCTGTCACTCTCTGTTTTGTCTCTTCTTCAGAAAGCCCATAATTAACAGGGGCAAATGCAACATCTTCATATACTGTTGACATAAAAAGCTGACTGTCAGAATCCTGAAAAACATAACCTTCAATACGTCTTATATCTGAAAGATTTTTTTTATTAATCTCAAGTCCGCCAATATTCACATCTCCTGTATAGCCACCAAGCAGACCGACAAGTATTTTTAAAAATGTGGATTTTCCTGCTCCGTTCGCACCTATGATTCCAACGCATTCACCGAAATCAGCCGTAAAATTCACGTTTTGCAGTGCCATACCCGAATATCCGCCATCATTTTCATAAGAAAATGATAAATTCTTTACCTCTATTCCATAATTCTGATTATTAATTTTCATATATAACACCATTTGGTCTTTCATTTAGTAACAAACTGTTTATTCACATGATATATTACGTCTGATATACTATCACATAAAAGTACGAATTACCAGCAAAACTACAAACCATGCCATCATATATACATAGTCATTTACTCTCATTTTTTTATATCCTGTGTAGTTTATTTCTCCGTCAAATCCTCTCAGAATCATACTGTCATAAACTGTTTTTGCCTTGTCTATGCTCCTTATGAGAAGATTTCCCGCAAATGAACCCCATGCCTTTATATGTATTCCCTTATGTCCTGGTGCACGAAGCATATATGCCTGTGTCATCCTGGAAGCTTCAGACATAAGAAGCGACATGTATCTGTATATCAGAAGGATTACCGTCACAATCATTTTCGGAAAATGAAGATGCCTTAAAGCGGCACATATCTTTTCTATCGGCGTTGTTGATGCAAGAAGATATGCTGCCGATATCGTAAGAACACCCTTTAACATAAGTGTAATCATAGAAATCACTCCATATGTGACGCAGACACTCCCTATATAAAACATTGGTCTTTTATCAAAAACCGGATTAAATATACCAACAAGACATACAAGCGGAAGTATTATCCTCAATCTGTATAAAAATTCTTTTATTGATATTTCTCCAATCACAAACAGGACCACCGGGTATATACACATACCCAGCAGCCCCGGAAGATTGTATTGATTTATTGAAATTACCAGAATAATACAGGCAAGTGTCACGAAAAGCTTTGATGTCGGATGTATATCATTAAGCCATCCCTTTTTTTGTGCCGTAACTTCAAGCCGTCTCATCCGGTCTGATGTACGTTTTAAATCATTCACTTATCTTTACCTTTTTGTTTTTAAAAAATCTGAATATAAAACATCCTGCCGTACACACAGCAACAACCATCAATGCCCCTGCAATACCTGAAACGCTTGTACCGGCTGCACTATCTGAATCTTTGAATGAATAATCAGGAAGAACTGCTGTAGTATCCTGAACCTGTGATGCTTTATCATATATTTCACCATCAGCTTCAAGTTCTGTATCTCCTGTAAGTTTTTCAATTGACCACTCAAGACCATCCGGATACTGTGATGCAGCAAGAGACAATCCACCGGCTATAACTACAGCCGCTGCTGCAAGTATGGCAACCGTCTTTTTAAGGCTGAATCTGTTCTTTAACTTTTCGCTGCTGCCGCCAATTCCCCATAAAAGTTCAGGTCTTGCCTCATATACAAATACAAGGACACATGCCGTTATAATTCCCTCTACAAGCCCGATTGCAAGATGTATCGGCTGCATTACTGAAACAAATGCTCCAAATGAAAGTTTTGTTATTCCTGATGCAAGTGTTTCAAGCGTCACAGAAAACGCACCGAGCTGCAATGTTATAACACAGCCCAGTATTGAAGCAATCGTAATCTTTTTCTTTGAAACACCATTTTTCATTATAAATTTCCATATCAGAATCGAACCTATAAAACATCCGTAAAATGCCATGTTCCAGATATTACATCCAAGTGCCAGCAGTCCTCCGTCAGCAAACATAAGACACTGCACAAATAAAACGCCTATCATTGTAAGAAATCCAGCGTATGGACCTAATAATGCCGATAAAAGCATACCACCGCACAAATGGCCTGAAGAGCCTGTTCCCGGTATTGTAAAATTAATCATCTGTGCTGCAAATACGAATGCTCCCATGACTCCCATAACAGGAATCTTTGATGCATCATCCTCTTTTTTCACCTTATAAATTGAGTATCCTGCCGCTGCCGCAGAAACCGCATACATAGTTCCTGCAACTGCCGGAGATACAAGTGCATCTGCCATATGCATAATAAATATTCTCCTTTGTTTTTATTTTTGTTTTTATTTTTGCTTTTATTTTAATTTCCGGTTTTCCATGTCTCAGACGGTGAGCAGTTCCACTTGATAGTCACACCATCTGTAACAGCCTCTATTGTACCCTGCTCATCTGTCCTGAACACCTGAATTCCTCTTTGTCTGAATTCATTTAAAGTTCTGGCATGCGGATGTCCGTAACTGTTGCCCTCTCCACAACTTATGACTGCAAATGCCGGACTTGCAGCATTGAGCAGTTCTTCTGATGAAGACGTTCTGCTGCCGTGATGTCCTGCCTTATAGACATCACAATCTATTGAAATACCGGCATTTACAATATCCTGTTCTTCCTCTTCTTCGGCATCACCTGTAAAAAGGAATCTTCTGTCTCCATACTGTAGTATTATACTGATTGAATTATTATTTGCATCTTCATACTTTTTTGAAGGTGCAAGTATAGTAAATTCAGCATCTCCAAGTTTATACTTTTTCCCAACTTCCGGCAATGTATTTATATAATTTTTTTCTTTCATTGCCGAAATTACATCTCTGTACGTATTAGTCTTTTTTTCACAATCGGGCATCATGACATTTTCGCAATCAAACTTGTAAATAATTACATCAAGACCTCCTATATGGTCGCTGTCAGGATGTGTGCCTATAACATAATCAAGCTTTGCTACTCCTTTGTTTTCAAGATAAGCCTGAACTTTCGTACCACAGCTGTTATCCCCGGCATCAATAAGCATCGCATGTGTTCCACATTGTATAAGTATAGAATCTCCCTGTCCTACATCAATAAAATGCACTGTCATCTGTCCGTCAGGAATTACTTTATTTTCATTCTGATACCTGTCATATATGGCACCTGCCGCACTTACAGCTATCATAATGACAAGAAGTATCACCAGCTCAATTATTCTGTGTTTTAATGATGCTCTTTTTCTGTAATTTTTCCTGTAATTCCTACTCATTACCTGATTTTTCCTGTTTCATTTTTTCTTTGATTTTTCTTTTATGAACATACATCCTGTCATCAGCCATGGAATATATCTGGCGGGCATCAACATTTCCATTATTATCTCCTGCCTCTGTGCTGTCTGCATATCCACACGCAACACTATACTTAAATCTGCTTTCTTTATGATTATACTCGTCAATTACATGTTGAAGTTTTTTTCTAAAAGTCTTGTAGTCAATTCTGCCATCATCTGAACGGATTATCACAATAAATTCGTCCCCACCCATTCTTCCAACTACTGCTTCTTTTTCAAAAGTCTCTTTTAAAATACGTGCAAAACCGGATATTAAATCATCGCCATAAGTATGTCCCATATTATCATTAATTTTTTTAAGATTATTAAGGTCAAAACTGAATATTCCAAAATTTTCATTGTTAGATGACAGTTCTTCCATTACTTTCTCACAATAACGGCGGTTGGATATCTTCGTCAGATCATCCATATATGCCATTCTGTAAAGAACTTCCTGTTCCTTTGCCTCTTTCATATTATGTATTACATCTATACTGAAATTCATAATCATTACAATAACAAATATAAGCACTCCTACTGCTGACATGCTGAAGTCATAAAAAATCTGTACTCCGGTATATGTTTTTACCATATAACGTACTACGTCGACAAATATAAATGCACTTACTATGCAAAAACCTATAAAAAGGACTTTTCCTGAAGATTTACCTGATTTTAATACTCTTATCATAAGAACCATCATATAAATTACTTCAAGTACAATAAAAACATGAATAATTTCAAGAAGTGACGGCAGATGATATAAATTGGTAAATTGCAATGTAAATGATACAACTATAAATACTGACAAACCTCCAACAAATATTTTATAAAGATTTATCATAAATGTATCTTTTAATTCATATACATTATCTTTAAAATACATTGCAACAGACAACGCCCCTAAAACAAGATTAATATACTCAAGCGTTGTTGTAACAGGCAATGGTATATTAAAAAGCTGCGTAAGTCTGTAATTGCATGCCGTCCATGTACCAACTGTCACAGACAGGTCTCCTATCCAGAAAAGTCTAGACATTCCTGTTCTTTTTATCATCATTATTCCGGCAAGTGCCATTATAAGTGCACCAAATATAATCAATGAAACTGCAGATACATATGGAACGCGGTTTTTAATCATCATCTGTTGGAAAACATCCGAATATTCCATAAGAACAGGTGCATCTATTGATGAAAATGTCGCGTCTTCAGTAGATGTAATAATAATTCTTATATTTTTTCCTGCATCTGTCTTCTTGACAGGAATATAATGCCAACCGCTTCCTACCAGCTTATTTTCTGCATATCTGTCTTCGCCGTATGTGTAAACAAGTTTTCCATTAACAGATACTTTTAATACTGATGATGTTGTAGGTATCTTTATAACAGGCGTGTCATACTTAAAGTTTTTAGGTATTGACGTATATAAAACAACTTTGTCACCTTTTCCCATTGTCTTTGGAAGCCTGAAGTTATTAAGATTGACATCATTATATGATTCACCATTATATATAACGCTCCATCCGTTATCAAGAATTATATTTTTATCATTGTTAATCCCTGCATTAACACCAGTAATCACATACGATGCAGCAAGACAAAAAATTGCAGCCGCAATAGCAATTACTGCAAATATTTTTCCGCCAATTGTTTTTATAAGACTATTGTTCTTTTCCATTTCTTTTCACCATTTTTTTAATACAGCGTTTTACTGCTGCGGCTGACTTGGCAACCGGCATACGCACCGGTCTTAATAAAAGCCACACATACGAAATAAATCTATATATAATATTATTCACAGAAAATGTTCTGCCGTTTCTTTCAACAGCAATAAGCTTTCCGTGAATACATTCTTTTTCTAAAGGTCCCTCAATCTCACTCTGGTTGTCTCCAACCATATAGAATCCGTTTTTATCTATTCTGCATATTCTGTGTAATACAAGGATTCCTGTATTATCATGTCTTCTGTATAAAACAACATCACCTTTTTTGAGCTTATCAGGTTCAATATGGGTAATAATCGCATAATCCCTTCCGGGAACAAATAAGGGATACATACTGTATCCCTTAGGTTTGATTTTTATGTCATTTTCCTTTAATGTCCTGATTACAGCACTACGTTCATCAATCTGCTTATAATCCATATATTATATTCTTTCGCCTCTTAAACTAATCAACCTGTTCAGCTACCCCGTATGGACATCCCTTATAATCTGCTCTGTAAGCACTTCCTGAAGTCTGTGCACCATCTGTCTTTGAGCAAATCTGACATATATCAGCTCCGGCATTAGCAAACTCTCTTCCGTAAGGACAGACACCTGTCTTTACATCTCCGCTTGCCATGTATACGCTCTCAGCAACGTCTTCTGTTGACTCTACAACCGGTTTTTCATACTTCAACATAATAAAACTCCTCCATTCATAAATCAAAGCATTACTATTTTCCCATATTATAATGCTTATAAATCGCGGCTGTCAACCCTAAAGTCCGCATAGCCACTGACTTTAGGGTACTATTTTTTAAACAGTTTCATATCATATGCAACCCTGCTTCTTGCACCTGCACTTTTTAGTACACTGCGTATTGTTGTTTTCCTTACAGTCCTGTTATTTCTTACAAAAACTGCAAATGTTTTAACCCAGAGATAAGGCCACAACAGCTTATTATCTTTCTTATCAGGATTGTTAAGCTTCATCTGATGATGGAACTCTCTTACATAGTCTGCAAGCCTGCTGCCACGAAGCACAACCATTCTTTCATCTTTGGTACCGCCAAATTCCTGTGCCTCGATAATATCTTTAAGGAATATATCGATATTAACTTCTGTTTTTTCATCATGTATCATAAAAAAAACATTTTCTTTTTTCATTCCAAGATACTTTATACAGATTATATTCACAGCTTTGACAAAACCTGTTATTCCAATGCTGCTTATCATTGAATAAAATGTATTTTTCTGACTTTCATCATGTTCGCTATTCCAGAATACAACCCAGTCACACAAAAGTTTGAGTCCGAACCCTGCTCTCACAAAATGGTGCAGCATATGAATAGCAAGACTTAATGCTTCCCATGCCATCTCAGGACATACTATATTCATTCCATCAATATTTTTTAAAATATTATGAACTGACATTTCTTCAGTATACTGCTCAATCTTTTTATTCACATCGTCATCATCGAACTGTTCTGCCAGTGCCCTGTGAAGTTCTATTATTACGCCGGTCTCATTATGCATTTCAACATGATGCCATGCATGCTGTTCCCCCATTATAACCACGCCATGCAGTTCAAGCACACTTACAGCTTTATCAAACTGCAGCTTATCAGGAATGAGTATATCAATATCACCTGATTTTCTAAGACTCTTTACCGGATAATATGCAGCCGTTCCGGCACCTTTTAAAAGCACTGCCGTAATTCCGGCATCATTTAAAATGCTCATATACTCATTAGTCAGGTATGAAAGACAGCTGTTCTGGATAACAATTTTTTTTGCTTTTGCAATCGCCTTAATCTTAATATTATCAGGCACGCAATCCATAAAATATAACTCATCTGCTATTAACGGCAGAACACCGTGGCCATCTGCCGTCTTGATAATCTTATTCCATTCATCTTCACTATATTCATTAAATTTCTGTATAGAATCTGAATCGAGTTTTCTACTTACATCTTCAATAATGCTTTTTACTTCAATAGCATCATTTTTTTCAGATACAGGCAGATTTAGGGCATTATTAAGCAATGTAAGAAGCCCATATTCCCAATTTTCAATCACATCACTCTGTCTGTTCATCTACGCACTCCATTTTTCCCGAATTTTCCTGCTCTTATAATACTAAAAAACTTTGCAAGAAGGAACCTGAAATTTTTGTTATTTATGTTAATAATCAAAAATATTCCGTTCATAACAACAGTTACTATTACAAGTCTCAACGCTATCTGCGGTATGCATCCGGCAATTCCTGATATTTTTTCAATTCTGACACATGCAAAATGAGCCACTGCCCATGCAAAAGCCGTCTGTACAAAGTACCATGCCATACACAGGTAATATCCTGTAACACACTCTTTAAAATGATACTTGTATATAACAAAAGGTTCTACCCACAAAGTTGTGAGCACCGTGCTTATCAGTGTTCCCATAAATATTCCAAAAACACCGAAATTATGCACAAGTATCAAAGATGCAATAAGATTAATTACTGCTTCTATGACTGCTTTATATCTGTCATACCAGAAAAGGCCCAGCGAATTATGGAAAATCTTGCCTGTTTTTGTTATTCCATATATATAAAAATTGATACACAGAATAAGTACAACGTTCGTTTCAAAAAGATATTTTGCACCAAAACTTAATTCGACAAAAGGATTTAAGAGTTCAAAAAGGCAGACTGCAGCATATGCAAACACCCAGTGGTTAAAAAATGCGGCTGCATTAAATATCTTTTTTACCCTCGATGAATCCTCTGTAACTCCAAGATTACCGACACTTGCCGTAATTCCGTCAATAGCATCGCTCATAACATGTCTTATCGAACCAATAAGAAGATAATAGTTGGAATACTTACCTACACTTGCAATCCCAACAAATCCTGAAATAAGCAGATTATCTGTATTATTGACGATTACATTACCGACCTGATGCATCATCATGGCTTTAACATTTTTTATAATATCTGATTTTGTCTGCGTATCAAGTTTTTGCACATCTTTGTCGTTCACATACGGAAACAGCTTATCTGTCTTTTTTGAAATGTAAATATTGGAAATTACTGTCGCCGCAATGTATACATAAAGATACAAAATAAAATTTTTTGTAAGAATAAGTATCGCAATCTGAAAAATATCCTGAATCACCCATGAAAATGTCTTTGCAACAACACCGATATATTTCAGCTGATGAGCGTCAAGCAGTGTCTTTTTGTAAATAAGGAGATATGACGCCGCCGAATTTATAAGATAAAGAACATAAATATATGTAAGATTTTCTATATCCGGCTTATTCTTTATAAGCACACCCATAAAAGGTATTACAAGAAGTCCGGCAAACAGCACAAAGCAAGCAACTGCCCTGTAAAACCATTTATATATATTCATAATCGACTTTTGTTTTTCTATGTCATTTTCTGCAATCGGTTTATATAAAGCAAATGAAATAGCTGTCTCTATTCCCATTTCAGAAAGTGATAACACATTCAGAATATCAGTAAAAAGTCCGTTGACACCCACATAATTTTCCGACAGCATATGTGTAAATACTATACGGACAACATATCCCATAATAATTGCCATAAATCTCGATATGAGTCCTACTGTCGTATTGTAGGCAGAATATTGTGTACGGCTCTTTGTTTCCATTGAAAAATCCTCGTTTCTGTGCTCAGATTGAAAATAAATTTTCTTTTAATTATAGCATTGATAGCACCTTAATGCTATAATATGAAGCATGAAAACTTTTAGGACTAAAAAAAATTATCTTATCCGCATTATTGCGGCAATTTTTACTGTTGCTGCTGTTTTTTCGGTTCTCATATGCTTTGCCCTTCACTTTTATAACAGCAGTATTTCATACACATCATCCGGTTTCGCTCCTGCAAATGATATACTTAATAATCCTTATTGCGGCTGGTATGATATGTTTGGATATACGATAAGTGATGCTTGTGCCGATACTTTTGACAAACGCACACAGGACTATATACAAAAAAGCGGTTCAACAAGGCTTGTTCTTCTTGAAATCAATCTCAAAAATTTTAATAACACAGAATTATCTGACAACGCTCTCGCCCAGATTGACAGAATATTTACAATGTGGGGTGAAAGCCCGCATGCTGTTATTCTGCGTTTTTTATACGACTGGGATGGAAAGGCGATGCAGACAGAACCAGACAGCATTGAAACCGTCAAACTTCACATGAGACAGACTTCTGATATTGTAAACAGCCACAAAAATTCTATCTATATCATGCAGGGAATTTTTGTTGGTTCGTTTGCAGAAATGCACAGCTCACATTATATGGACACCAACAGCATGACTGAACTTGCACTGCTCTTAGACAGTCTCATTGATGACGACATTTACCTTTCAGTAAGAACTCCTCAGCATTTACGCACCATATTTAAAACTGCTGACATTTCAAAGCTGAAATCGAACGGTCATAGGATACGAACAGGACTTTTTAATGATGGCATGCTCGGTTCCTATATTGATGTTGGAACATATGGACCTGAAAATTATCATTTTTCCGATGAGGAATATGATAAAAAAGGAAACCGCAGCCAGGAAATAGCATTTCAAGATGAACTGTGTCTTTTGGTTCCAAACGGCGGCGAAGTGGTTCTTGACAATAAATATAACGACATAGACAATGCTGCAAAAGACCTCGCATCAATGCATGTTTCGTATCTTAACAACGCACACGACCTTGCTGTAATTAATAAATGGAAAAAACAGACTTACACTGACCCCGATGGTGATTCTGTATACAATGGCATGTCCGCATACGATTATGTAACAACACGTCTTGGTTACAGATATTGTCTGCTGTCATCATCATTTGAGCACAAAAATAATGCTTTTGGCGGTTCACTTCAAATAACACTCAAAAATGAGGGATTTGCTCCGCCTTACAAAGATTTTGATGTCGAACTTTTTATAATAAAAGACGACAACTCCGCCGCTACGACAGATTCTTACAGTGCTGCGGCGGACAACACGGACATCGTCTACAGCGAAAATCTGACAGAAAAATACCCAGCATCCACATGGACACCGGGTAAGGAAATAAATCTGGATATATCTGTTCCTCTGCTGCAGATTAAAAAAGCAGGCAATATAACAAAAGTTAATAACTACAGCATTTATCTAGTAGTACGCGATAAAATATCGGGCGAAATCATAAAATTCGCCAATGACGCTTCTTACAATGACTATGGATATTATATCGGTTCGTTAAAAATCTGAATCCGTTTATTATCATTAAGCCTTTTTATAAAAAGTGTTCCACCATTTGTAACAGCTTTTTTATCAAATCTGACATTTACAGATTGTCCCGGTTCAAGCCCACGGATTACATCAGATGTGAAATCTTTGTCACCGCAGCTTATTACAAGACAGAAATTCTGCTTCAGTGACGCATAGCCGATATTTTTAATTGTAAAATTTATTTTACCTGTAAATGTTGTTTTTATACTTTCAATATTAATACAATATCCAAGACTGCGGCTTATTTTTTCATATATTCCGCAGTCTTTCCATTTATTTAAAACTTTATCGTCATACTGGCTGTTAAGATATGTAACATGAAGTTTTCTGAGATATTCCTGTGCATTGGCACCATCGTTATATACATTGTCATTTACTGCTTCTCCACCACACAGTACGCCATTTTTCAGACATTCGTCAACATATCTGTACTCTTCGTCTCTTTTATTAATGTCTGATGAAAACGTACCAAAATCCGTCTGTGATGCCATAAGTGCATCGTTAAAAAATCCTGTTATTTTCGCTGTATTGTCATCTAGTGCCGCATGCTGTGCCGGCGTTCTTACTGCAAGCGGAATTGCACCTTTTACCGCCTCATACATTGCTGCCATAAGGATTCTTACACTCATTATATCTGCATATCTCGATGTGTGCATCTCGCCCCAGCTTCCGATTAACGCTCCCTGCATTGTAAGAATATTGCTTTTAAATGCAAGAACTGCCTCTCCAATCTGTGATATATGCCGTTTTACGAGATTTATCGAATCAGGCTCATTTTCAAGACCTTTTCCATCCTCGTCATATACAAAACGAAGTATTACTTCCCTGTCATATTTTTTAAAAAATTCAAGAATATCATTAATCTGCCCGATTGCTTTTTCGTCAAGTTCCCTGTCCTTGAAATCACCTATGCAGATTCTTGCAAGAACTATTCCCTCATTCTTTTTCAGGCTCCATTTCAGCTCTTCAAAATCGTAATCCTTTTTCAGTCTGAACGGAAATATATTATACCAGCCTCTTGATGGGTTATATTCCGTGCAAAGAAGCGACAGTCCATACTTTTCCAGTTTTTTATTGTTCATGTTTCTTCTGTCTTTCCATACGTCTCTTTTCTTTGTGCTGACGCACCACCACAGCAATGAGACTTAATGTCATGTGACACATATACCATATAGGTTTAAGTCCCGAATGCATGCTTTTTCCAAATTCCCTGCTGTGCATTACAGCCGGAATCTCCACCACATTATAGCCTTTAAGTATCATTCCTGTAATCATATTGGCATCGGGATAACGCTCGTCAAAATTACCATATTTTGAATAATAAAGTACCGCACGCCAGCTAAGTCCCTGAAGCCCCGTTGTAGGGTCCATAATAGTTCTTCCTGTTGACATCTTAATAAATGTACGGAATATTGAATATGCCAGCTCTTTTAAAAACGATGTCTTATAAGGCGAACTATCCTTTAAATAACGGGAGCCAAGCACAATGTCAGGATACGAATCGTTATACTTAGTCTTTAAAGCCTTATATATATTAAGTATATTACACACATCATGTTGTCCGTCTGCGTCCATCTGAATTACATACTTGTAATTTCGTCTTATCGCATATTTATATCCAAGCTGCAGTGCACTGCCGTATCCAAGATTAAATATATGTGTTACAACAGCATGATTACGTTGCTTTACAATCCAGTTTGTATTATCTGAAGAGGCATCATTCATTACAAGAATATCAGCTATTTCTGTAATTTCAGGCTCTTCAAGCTTATCAAGCACTTTATTAATATTTTTTTCTTCATTATAGGCAGGAATAATAATTAATACCTCTTTCACGCCATTCACCTCATCATCCCGTATATATTTTGAAGTTCTTCCAGATGATTTATCTGTTTTTCTGCCGATGCCATTCTGAATTTTGTGGCAAGTGCAGGATTTGTAATTAATTTTTCTATTCCATCGGCAATTCCTGCCGGTGTGAATCCGCAAAGAATTCCGTCAACACCATCGTTAATCTGCTCTCTGTTGCCGCTGCAGTCTGAAGCTATAATTGCACAGCCAAGAACCTGTGCCTCCTGGATTGCAATGCTTTTGCCTTCAAAACGTGTAGCATGTACGTATATGTCTGCTGCCTTGTAATATGGATAAGGATTGTCAACGGCTCCCAGAAGATGAAAACGGCTGTCAATGCCTTCTTTTACCGCAAGAGCTGCAAGCGTCTGATATTCAGGGCCGTCACCAAGTATATACCAGTTCACATCAAATCCATGGTTTACCAGCTCTTTCAAAGCATATACCGCAACATCATACCCCTTTTGATATGTAAGCCTTCCGACAGTAAGCAGACGAATACCTTTGTCTGACATTTTATATTTCATTTTTTCTGATGATTTACTTATAATCTTTTCTTCATCTATTATATTATGAAACACTTTTGTCTTTTCTTCAAGTTCGGGATATACTGAAATAAAACATTCTTTTACTTCATCAGACACAGTAAATATGCGGTCGAAATCATCATAACAATTTTTATCTGTCTTTCTTGTATAACCGGCCTTACTGTAATCAATATGTATAAATCCAACTTTTTTCTTTGCTTTTACATGGTCATGAACATAATATGCCGATGCTCCCTCTATATATGCAACAGCTAAGTCAAATTCTTCATCAGTTACATCACTTCCATCTGATATTACACGCCAAAGAAGCTTATCAGGCTGTATTCTATGCTTTTTTATCATCGAAAACAGAACTGATATAACGTAAAATATATTTTTAAAAATCGAACCATGTGCAAAAATTTTTTTTAAAATAAGTCTGTTGAGATTTTTTTTACCCTGTGATGACAAAACTGACTTATCGCAGAAATTTTTATTAATCACATGCACATACGGTGGAATATCTTTTATAAGCTCACCCTGTGCAAGCATTACATAAAGTGATATTTCATACTGTGATTCATCAAGCTTATTCATAAGTGCCGTCATCGCCATCTCTGCACCGGCTCTTCCAAGCGTGTTTATTACAAATAAGATTTTCTTTTTCATAGTTCACTTTTATCTTTTCCGGTAATAGATGTTAATTCTTTAAGAATTCTCTCATTCTCCTGATTCAATAAAGAAACATGCATTGCCAGCTCCTGATTTTTTCTTCTCAAAACCGAAATTTCTTTTGTTATATAAAACATAATACATACAAATACTATAATTATAACAAATGGTGCAATGTATATCACATCATTGAATCTTTTACTCCAGCCTGATAATACAGGCACCGCACCTGACAAAATCATTGCAATTGCAAGTATTCCCCACAGAAACGTGGCTTTTTCCCGAAGTTTTCCCCTTACATAATTGGAAAATGTAACTGATAAAAGAAATACTCCCAATATGATAATTCCTATACGCAATATAACTGTTCCCATTATTTACTCTCCTCGACCGTCTCTGATTTTGTATATACTTTACCTGCAGGTCTTTTTCCATGTGACATCTTCAATATGCTTCCGTTGCAGAAAATATGAATATGAAGGTGTGATTCAAGCCACGAAAGCCTGAAATACGCATATGTCCAGCCTGTAAATGCTCCCGCTACAAGCCCGGTTCCATACCACAATGTATCAAAATGCCTGCTTATAAGGCTTCCAACCAATGTAATTATACAGAATATAAGTCCTGTATACACGGCACCGTCAAGGTCATTAAAAAAATACAAAAACAGAAATGCCGCATACATAAGATATAATATAAAATATCCTGCACAAAGGCATGGGTAAAGCTGTATTACTGTTCCGGAATAGCCCATCCTTCCAAGTACAACGAGGCATATAAGAAATACTGCTGTGGAGATTATAAACTGTATTCTTGCAAGGTCCATTATCTCATCTGCCAGCAGACGGAACATTCTCGATTTTGTCTTTCGTATGTCAGATAAACGTCCACCGATTACGGCCTCAGAATACTGTTTATATCGTGCATTAAAGTGCATTTCCATAAGTGCAATAAATATGACGCTCGCGGACATATTTGTAAACATCGCAATACATGCCGCAAAATCATAAGCCTGTGCATAAACGAATGATTTTACAATAACCGTTCTTAAATCTGTCGTCCAGAATACAAAATTGTGTATAAAAAGTCCGACTGTGTAAAGTGTATTTGCATATATAAGCTTTCTGAACCTCACTATATATTGTAACACATCTTTATAATTCTTACTGTTCTGTGTAAAATACTGCCTCAAAAGTGCATATCCAAGCGATGCAATTATAATAAATCCTATCGTCATTGCAAGAAGCATGGAATACGTTATTTCCATATTGAATTTGTTTACAAATATATATGAAATACCTAATGTTATTGCCATTCCTATAAAATAGAAAAGTGATATTTTTCCGTAATCTTTACACAGTGACAGATAAAGCATTGTGTAAAATACAAGCGAAAGTGCTATAAAACAGCACACTGATGTCACTACATAGACAATATCCACCCCTCCAACAATATATTCATGAATTGCAAACGGAACAACCATAATTGCATCTATCGCCATACTAATCCACAAACCAAGATGAAATGCCGCCATTATATCAGAATATGTCTCATTAAAGATTACATCTGAAACATATCTTGAAAGCACGGCATTGAGCGGAGCAGATGCAAGAAGTGCAAATACAAATATATAAAGAATTGTAGCCTGAAAAAGCTGCCTGCTGCCATATGCCGCATCTGAATAACCAAGAATCTTCTGCATAGCAAGGATATCAGCTATAACAAGCAGCATAGGTGCTATTGTCGTTACAACACTGTAACCCGAACCTGCAAGATAGCCTGTAACTGTACCTTTATCAAAGAATTTATTTAATTTGATTCCTATTCCTGCCATTCTCTCACCTCCTGATATTTACATCCATTTTAATCCGTCATACTCTCTGATAACTCAGTATATATGCCATCATATGTATTTTTCATATCAACAATTGTATAGCGTCTTATAAGGCGTTTATATCCATTTTCACCATATTCCTTACATGTCTCTGGATTATTAGCAAGAAATAATATTGCCTCCTTGATTTCCTCAACATTCATAATGTGTGTTACTATTCCTGATGGACCGTATGGGTCATCTTCGCCATATATAAGTCCTCGGCAGTTACCGACATCTGTTGCTATTGCCGGCTTATGTGCCGCATAACCCTCAAGAATTGTAAGTGGCTGGCCTTCACTGATACTTGTAAGGATTGTAAAATCCATCTTTCCTATATATTCCGATGTATTGATTCTTCCTGTAAATATTACATCTTTTATCTGCATATCTTCAACAAGGTCAAAACATTCTTTTGCATAATCTTCATCCTCATCTGTAGGACCCATAATCCACAATTTCAGCTTTGGATTGTTATTTTTTGCATAACCAAATGCCATTATCATAGTCTTTACATCTTTAATCGGCGTAACTCGAAGCACTGCACCGACATTAATATATTCGTCATCCGGTTCTTTCATCGGAATATCTTTAAACCTTTTCTGGTCTATTCCGTTTGGAGTAATCATAATCTTTTCCTCAGGGCAGCCAAGTTCTATCTGAAGTCTTCTCGCTGTACCATAAAGCGATGTAACCCGGTCAGCCTTATCATATGCAAAGAGAGACATTTTCTTAAACTGGTCTATCCATAAATCCTTGTATATTCCAGCTATCCATGATGCCTTGATAACTTCTTCCTCACGCTCTCTTGTATATATTCCATGTTCTGAAACAATAAGTCTGCTTCCGGGGTAAAGTATTTTTGCCATTGAGCCAAGAACCCCTGAGTATCCTGTGGCAACACAATGGAAAATATCTGCCTTAGGAATATCTGAATGCATTGCAAGAAAAAGCGGGAGATACATTGAACGCATAGTCCATAAAAAATCCGAAAATATGATTTCGCCATGTTTTAACTCATAACTTTTTACAACAGCATCGAGAAAGTCAGGTCCCATAAGAAGTGCATCAAGCGAAAGCTTTGGATTCTGTAAAAGTCCCGTAAGCGTCTCCCAGTCTGTGTCAGTACCGATAAGGAGTGAATTTAGTGCCTCTTTATTTTTTGCTGATAATCTGGCATTTTTATAATTTTTTCTTGTCCTGTTTACCCATTCGGTATCATTTAAGTATACCTCATGTACCTCTGTCAGATTATCCGGAAGATTATATTTGAATTTGCCACTAACACTCCTGTCAGAAATAACTGCAAGCATTATAAATTCATGCTGTGGAAATGACCTTATTAAATTGTTTATCCAGCTTGAAACACCACCTACCACATAAGGATAGCAGCCTTCAGCAACAATACATATTCTCATCCTTACCCTCCTGCTTTGCACACTATTCTGTCTTAATTGTCATTTCAACATGCTTAGACTGTGCTGTAATAAGATATACACCCTTTTCAACTTTCGTACACACAGCTCCCGATACATTTTCAACTTCCCCTGTACGCAGCCTTACAATAAAACGTGCCGTTTCCTGAGCACCTGTTATATCAAGACTTACATATGAGCTGTTTTGTTTATATGAATAATCTGCCGCCATAAATTCACGTATACGTTTATCTGCCTGTGAAATACTGCATTTAGTAAACATCTTTGAATTTTTCATATATGAAGTAAGTGCCGTGGACTTTGACTTTATCTCTTCATTCCACAACTCTTTTTCATCATCCGGATTACATACACCTGTCATGTTAAATTCTATATTGGTATACGCAAGTGCCGTCTGAAAACATCTCTGTCTGAAATCATCTGAATATGTATACTTATCACTTGTCACAGGACACTCAACATTAATCACATTATCATTTACATACGAAAATAATTTTGTACCGCCATAATCCTGTGAATCAGTAACTATCGTATTTACATCATCTATAAGGCTATTTTTCGATGATAATACATTTTCAAGCTCATCTTTCCTTGCAATTATGGATGTAAATTTATAATTTGATAAATAATTTGAAAAAATGCCGGCATCTGCTGTCAGTTTTTCATCAATGGATGTTGCATCATCTCTTGTAGTTGTAAGTCCCGCCTCCGAACTTATCTCCGAGAAAAGCCTGAAAAAATAGTCCATTTCACGTACAGAAACAAGATTGTTGTCCGAATAATTAATCTGTGGTGCCGCCATAAATGTAAACCTCGCACCTGTTGACTCTGCCAGATTAGATATATCAGGCCATATTACATTTTCAAGAAGCGAACTTGTATTTCTGAGATAATATTTCTCTACGGCATCATCATTTTCAAATGAAAACATCGGAAAATTATTTACTATTACCGACTGTGAATCAACTACCGGATATATATCTAAATCCTTTGATTCTGACATTATTGCAGTAAGGATTCCCATCCCCGATATATCTTTTATATAGTCTCCGTTAATACAGAATACATATGCATGATCATGGCTCTTTCGCCAGATAACCGCAGGCTGGTCTTCATTATCAATCTTACTTCCATCCTCTGATTCAACCACAGCAGACATGTATGTCTTTGTCGCATTGCTTGTGTTATACCATGGCATTGTAAGTTTCATATTCTGGAATTTTCCGTCAGGATCATTCTCTTTCGTATACCATGCCTCACCTCCAAATAAAAAGCCACTGTAAAGCTTTAATCCGGAAGCATTGACAGATTCTCTGTGCGGACTTATTCCGCACAACTGCTCAAAACGCTGGTTTTCACTGATTGCGGAATAAGATGGAAGTGTACAGAATACAAGATTAATTCCATAATCAGTCAGAAGAGAAAATGTATCTATATCACTGTCAATGTTTACATAATCTGAATCTATAAGAACGGCATCGGGATATTTCTCATTATATCTGTGATATTGTGAGACTGTTTTGTATACAAGGAGATTCCGCTTAGTATAATTACACCACTCGTATACTGTATTTCCTGTCTTTGTATTAATATCTCCAATGTATACAATATATCCGCTGATGCTTTTAACGACCTTATCTTCATCTGTCAAAACTGTAAACACATTATTTTTGTTCAAATCATTTTTTTCTGAAACAGCATATTTATTTTCATCAAAATTATTGTACTTTTTTCTTATAATACCTGAAAACTGGAACATAAAAAGAACCAGCATCATCAATGCACTGACTGTAAAATATACTCTTTTGGACAACATCCTGTTTTTCATGTCTTATCCTCTCCACCTAATTTCTATACTCATAATCAATGTTAAGGTTATAAAGATTTGATGTGTTCTGTACTAATTTGTAGCAGATAAAATCATCATCCTCATAATATACGCTCACATCCTCAGGGAACAATTTCTGAAGTTCCTGTGCCCAATAATACATCTTGGACATTACAACCCAGCGGTATCTTCCCGTATAAGAAACAATTCCACCATATTGTGGGAGTGGTGTTGCCGCCCCTTCCCTTGAAACCTTCTGTCCACTCTTATCATATGCCACAGAATAGTTTAAAGGTGTTTTTTCAACATATATATATAAATATTTTGTTGGAATCGTAATACGTTTATCAGGATTTTTTTTCATGTCTTTTAACAAATCCAGAATCTCATAATGATAACCATGTTTATCCATCATTCTCAGTTCATCATTAGCTGAAAGTATCGTCCATGTTCTGTCTTCATTTTCTTTTATAATATTACTAAGACACTCTACAGCACCATTTGACTCAAGCATGCCGATTTGGGAATATACAATAGGTTCACGAAGTCCATACACATCAACCACTCTTATTACAGCCACAACGCATATGGCAAAGGATATTGTATTATACAATGTTTTCAAATTTATAAATCTTGAAATTATATATGGCACGATATCAAAGTCAAGTGCAACAAGAACAGCCAGCGAATATGTCATATATATTCTTGTTCTGTTCTGGTCCATAAGCTTTGGCAGCCCAAAAACGCCTGCAATAAACATCATATGTATAAATATGATTGAAAATGCGACTGTAATTATTCTTCCGCCATAATCATAATCCCTGCTTATTCCAAAGATTATGCCAAGTATTATAAGAACTGCACAGCTTATAAATACAAATCCGAGATAAAAGTCTCCTCCATGCGGAAACACTGCAGCTTCTATATCATTTTTAAGATTTCTGTACGCCCTGCCAAAAAGGTCTGCAAATTTATAATATACCACGCCGGTCTTTTGCTTTAATTTGTCGGCAAAAGACAGTTTTTTAACAGACTGTGTGCCATTCTGTCCATCCTCATCATTATATGCATCATCACCCTGTACCTCCCCCTGCTGTCCAAATGCAGCATCTGATGACTGTCCGCCTGATGATGTACCTGAAGAATTCTGCCCTGATGTATCTATATTGATACCTGTCGCCGTCTTATTACCAGAAATTACACTGAGTCCCCATCCGATTGAACCCTGCATCGGTTTTCCCATTATAACAGCCGTCGCAAGCGGAAGAACTCCAAGTATTACTCCAAGAGTAAATGCTGCGATAATTCTTGCCATAAATCTTGGCTGGACAATCCTTATAACAAATCCAAATACTATTCCTATACAGAATATTCCGGCAATCATTGTTCCATAAAAATGTACAGCAATTGTGAGTGAAAAACTTACTGCCGCATATATAAGATTTTCTGCTGCAAGTTCACCCTCAACTATGAGCGCAGTTTCCTTTATCTTAATTTTTGTGGGACATATTTTCTGATGCTTAAAAAATTCAAATATAAAATATACTGTAGGAAGTATAAATATCATTCCGTATTCCTGCGGAAGATTGTTTGTATATCTGATAATACAGTCTTTATTTAACAGATTGACCGCCGCAAATATGAATACTGCTGCATATGCTGAATATGCTCCTCTGCACACTCCCTTGCAGAAAGCAAATAATGCAAGATGAATATATAATGCACTTGTCACTGTAAATAATCTTAATAATACATATGTATCTATTCCGAATACAGCATGCATGTAATATATAATACAATGAAAGCCATGCGGATAAACACCAGCAACAAACACGTTATTATCAGACATTGCATTTATCCAATAATTGTGAACCGGCGTATCGGAAGCCGTATATCCATAATTTATAATGCCATTTGAACCATATATCACACATACAACCGCACAAAGACATAAAGTAAGGAATGTCTCCCATCCGTAGCATTTTAAATAATTTTTTATCTTTATAATAAGTTTTTTTAATGCTGATTTTATATGATTGCCGCACTTTGAGAAAAACGTACGTCTTCCCATTGTATTTCTCGCTAATCTGCTCATTATATCAACAGTTTTTATAAAAATTTGTCTTGATTTTGTTCGGTTTCTCAAAATCATATAGACAAATGCCGCCACAAATGTTGCACAAAAAAGTGTAAAACGATTTGAAATATGAAGAAATTGCAGAATAAAAACAACATTTATAATATAAAAATTACCGGCAACAACGCATATCAGAAATTTTTCACATAAACGCCTCTTTGCTATTCTTTTGTGCATAACAACAGCCGGCATGAATACTGTCATTAAAGAATATAAAATCAGTATCCATATTGACTGTACTACGTTTGTCACAGACATATCAGTTTCTCCATTCCGGTATTAATCTAATTGCATATCATCCAAACATTCTGAATATTTCAAGTGTATCATTATCTATAGGTATATCGGTATTTTTCAGCTCATCTATTGTTTTTATAAAATCTGCACCATCATCGCAATAATAATAATATCTAAGATAACACTTGTATGGCGTAAGAAGTCCTTGAAGATTTTTATCTGCCAGTTCACACCACTCTTTTGCACTCTCTTTATTATCATTTTCAATCATGCATCGCACAATCCACTCATAATATTGTGGCTTTATATCATCCTTATAATCTGCGAGCATAATTTTCATAATCTCATCTATCATACCGGTATACTGCCTTTTTTCTGTAGGCAGAAACACATCCTGACAAATCATTCCATATGTTTTTTCAATGAACTCGCAGAGCTGCGATGGCTCAGCTTTCTCACCTTTTTTTACATTCTTGTAAAGTTTGAGGACATTACTTCTGAAATCACCAAGTTCATCTCTTAAAGCTGTCGCCGCATAATGTGATGTTTCTGTGTCTTCGCTGTTAAGTGCATAAGAAATTGAACCGAGCGACTGACTTGTATCTTTTCTTAAAATATTCATCATAAGTTCACGCTGGCTCTTATAATTGCTTACTGCCACAGCTTCCTGAATTGAAACAATATTCCGCTCCTGTTCCATATTGCTCTTATCTACCTGACGAATTCTTTCTTTACTGAAAATTACATCTTCAAGATTAACTTCTCCATGAAAAAATATAACTTTTAAAAGCCTTGCCAAAAGAACAACCACTGAGATTGTAACCGGAATTGCCAGTATTATAAGTGTCACAGACAAAATCTTATCAATCTCCATATGCTCCTCCGTCAACATCACCATCTATCATCTCATACGAATATCCGGCATCCTTTATTCTTCCTGTAACAAAACCTGCATCAGCATTATTTGTATTTGCAAGAAGCACATAAAGATAACCATCATCAAGACTTCCAAGATAATCCGAATTACGGAAATTTTTCTGCAAATCAATACTTGCCTCTTTAACATCCTTTGTGCCCGGATTAATTTTTATAATTGAACAATCTGCAAGTCCTCTTTTTCTTGCATTGGTAAAAGCATCCAGAAGTTTCTTAAATGCCTGCGTTTCAAGAAGTCTTGTTCCCTCAACATATCTTTCATTTTCAATCATTTCTATATATCTGTTAGCTTTAAGAACCGCATTCTGAATCATGTAACTTACAACACGCAGCCTGTTTGACTGTGCAAGATTCATCTGCTCCCACGATATATCCCACAGCATTACAATAGAACTTATGCTTTCCTCTGCCATAATTGCTGCTGCCATAAGCGGATAATCTTTTTCAAGTTTTCTGTTAATATACACATCTCCCCGCTTTAATGTTTCATACATTTCAGTATATTTTGTATATTCAATTGAATTACCCAGTTTCTTGGCATTATGTGATGTAAATGCCATAAGTCTTGCAAAATTTCTGTTGGATACGTTATATATTGCAACCTCTTTACAATCCATAAGTTTTGAAACAACTTCTGCAGCATGGAAAAATACTTCCTCCGGCTCATCTTTATCAAGTGTTGATGTTATTTCAAATATCTTTCCAAGACTATCACTCTGGTTAATAACCTGTGTCTCAAGTTCATCTTTTAACTTTGCATTGATTATGTTAATATCCTCAATGTCTTTAAGACGACTGTCAAGATATCCAACTTCATCTTCTTTATCTGCTTTAAGCGAATTGAGCTGGTCACGCAGATATCCTACACTAAGTCCCAATATAACAAGCTGTGCAATCCATACATACGTATTATAATCAAGCATGATTTCAAATCCGGTTCTTGAATACATCTGTCTGAAAAAGTAGCCGCATACCGCCAGTATAGATGAAAATAATGCCTGCTGCTGACCATAAACCATGGCGAATATAAGAACATATATAAGATAACAATCAAGTCTTGCAAAATATGTGCTTCCGGTCGTTCTGTTGTTAATCATAAAGAAAGGAATGAAAATTACCATATTTTCAATAAAAGGAATCAGTGCAACCAGCATTCCTTTAAAATATTGTGCTATCCTTTTTGAAAATTTTTCAGTAACTGTACTTCCCGATGCAAATACAGATCTATTATTCTTTATATTTTTTATAATCTGCTGTGCACATGATTTTGCATCTTTAAATATTTTTACTTCAATTTCTTCTGACATGTCATGTATATCATCATTACTACTTATATCAGATATATTTTCTTTTATTAAAACCTGTGTATCAAATGACGTATTAATAAGTTCAGCAAGTTCATTCTGTGTAATCGAACTGTCTGAATGAATTCTGTATAAACCATACTTCAACAAATCCTTATTAACAAGCTTATACAAGGCTTCGACCACATCTGTAATATAAATAGGCGAATATTTTTCTGACTCTTTCGTTATACTGTTTTCTCTCAATAGTTCACTGCACATACGTGTACATGTATCTACAGCTTCTTCAGGCTTTTTCGTTTCAAATGAAAGTTCTTCTATTCTCAATGCTATTACATCCGAGCCTGTTGTCTTACGGTAATTACTGCATATATCTTCACCATTCTTCAATGCACTTGCCTTATACACTCTGGCATAAGTACGTATTGCTCCAGATTCAAGCGGTCTTTGTGAATGTAATATCTCTTTATATGTACTTTCATCAAAGCTATTAACCTCATTTGATGATAAAAATATAAAGCGGCCATGATTCAAAAATGAAAAAGCATTCAGGCAGTTATACAATCCGGCACCAAACTTCACCATCTCACTATAGCCACTGCTCCATTCAAAATTAGAGTCAAATGCTCCTGTAAATATTGTTACATCAGGATTTACACTCTCAAACACTTCTTTTATGCAATTATTATCATACGAAAAATCATACTGTTCATATACTTTTTTGTACCTGTTCTCAGAATTTTTCCCACCCGTCAGTGCATATATTCTTGCACCTTCTTTACCAAACTTACGGATTATCGCTGATGTAACAGTTCCAAATGCTCCAACTATCAATACTCTCATAATTCCATACCAGCCTGTTAAATATATTTAATTCCATATTTTCTTAAACTATCCGTAAATAAAGAAACATCTGCTTTAGCGTCTTCTATTGTTATCCCATAAAAGTCTGATAACCTCTGTGCAGTCTCATTTAATGAATTACATTCACTCAGATATTTCCATATCACTGCCCCGGTTTCATTAATAATTATTGGTGTCATATACTGTTCATCTGATGAATCACATGACATAATCCAATAATTCCCGGCAGCGTAAAACATTTTGTATTTTGCTTCTCCCATAAATATAACAATACCCCTTTAGCTATATTAATCCCCTATAGCAGATTTTATTACATAATTTCCAAATATTTCTAATTATTTTATTATATTACAAAACACCGCCACAATCAACAGTTTAACTGACTGTTGACCTTGACGGTGTCTATATATAATATCTGTATTTACACTATAACCTGACAAATCTCGTAATTAACAAGCCTCTTCAAACTGTGAATTGTAAAGGTCAGCGTAAAATCCACCTTTCTTCAGCAATTCTTCGTGATTTCCATGCTCGACAATATCACCGTCTTTCATAACAAGAATCAAATCCGCATCTTTTATCGTTGAAAGTCTGTGTGCAATAACAAAACTTGTTCTGCCTTTCATAAGGTTGTCCATAGCTTTCTGTATCTGCTGTTCAGTTCTTGTATCTACTGAAGATGTAGCTTCATCAAGAATAAGTATCGGATTGTCAGCAAGAATTGCTCTTGCAATTGTAAGAAGCTGTTTCTGTCCCTGTGATACATTGCTTGCATCCTCGTTAAGCTCCATGTTATAACCACCCGGAAGTGTTTCTATGAAATGATTTGCATGAGCGGCTTTCGCTGCTTCAATAACTTCCTCATCTGTTGCATCAAGACGTCCATAACGTATATTTTCCATAATAGTATCTTTATAAAGCCATGTATCCTGAAGTACCATTCCGAATGCTTCTCTTAAATCTCTTCTATTGAAATCTTTTACATTATGACCATCCACAAGAATTTCACCTGAGCCAACGTCATAGAATCTCATAAGAAGCTTAACTATAGTTGTCTTTCCGGCTCCCGTAGGGCCTACAATCGCAATCTTTTGTCCCGGTTTTACCTTTGCGGAAAAGTCATTGATAATTGTCTGATCCTCCCTGTATCCGAAATGCACATGTCTGAACTCTACTTCGCCCCTTATTGTATCTAACTTTACAGGATTAGCTGCAAACTGGTCTTCCTCTTCTTCTCCTAAGAATTCAAATACTCTCTCTGAAGCGGCTGCCATTGACTGTACCTGATTGATAACCTGTGCAATCTGTGTTATAGGCTGCGAAAAATTCTTAACATACTGGATAAATGCCTGAATATCACCGATTGTTATAGTTCCCTTTATGGCAAGAAATCCACCACTCAATGCTACACCTGCATATCCAAGGTTGCCGACAAATGCCATGATGGGCTGCATCATTCCTGAGAAGAACTGTGATTTCCAGGCTGATTTGTACAACACGTTGTTAGTCTCATCAAACTGCTTTACCATGTCTTTTTCTTTGTTAAATGACTTAACAACAAGATGTCCGCCATATGTTTCTTCTACCTGACCATTGATATGTCCAAGATACTCCTGCTGTGTCTTAAAATACTTCTGTGAACGTTTGACAACGAATGATATAAGTCCTGCTGATACAGGAAGTATAATTACAGCAATAATTGTCATAAGAGGTGAAATACTCATCATCATTATGAATACACCTACAAGTGTGGCAACCGATGTAATTATGGTTGTTATACTCTGGTTAAGTCCCTGTCCGAGCGTATCTACATCGTTTGTTATTCTCGAAAGAACCTCACCGTATGTTCTGCTCTCGAAATACTTCATAGGCATACGATTGATTTTCTCAGATATTTCCTTACGAAGTCTATAGCATACTTTCTGTGTGATTCCCGTCATAATCCAGCCCTGACAAAAACTGAAAATGACACTTACAAGATAAAGACAAAGCACAATTATAAGAATTTTTCCAATATAGTTAAAATCCATTCCGCCCGTACCTGCTATTTTACGCATAAGTCCCTCAGAAAGTGCTGTTGTGGCCTTACCGAGAATCTTAGGGCCTATTACATTAAATACTGTTGCAACTGCAGCAAATAACATTACCGCAAATATTCCTATCTTATATCTTCCAATATATGACATAAGTTTTGAAATTGAACCCTTAAAGTCTTTTGCCTTTTCAGGTGCCATTCCCATGCCTCTAGGTCCGCCCATTCTGCCTCGTCTCGGAGGCGTCTTGAAATCTTTATTATCTTCCATGATTATGCCTCCTCTCCAAGCTCTTTTGCTGACATCTGTGAACGTGCTATCTGCTGATATACATCACATGAATTCATAAGTTCTCCATGTGTACCTTTACCTACAATTCTGCCTTCATCCATTACAAGAATCTGGTCAGCATGAAGTATTGTGCTGATTCGCTGTGCAACTATAATAACAGTGCTGTCCTTAACTTTTGATGATAAGGCTTTTCTTAATGCTGCATCTGTCTTTAAATCAAGTGCAGAAAAACTGTCATCAAAGATATATATCTTAGGATCCTTTGCAATGGCTCTCGCAATAGAGAGTCTCTGCTTCTGACCACCTGACACGTTAGTACCGCCCTGTGCAATAGGACTGTCATATTTTGCACTCTTGCTGTCTATAAATTCTGTTGCCTGAGCTATTGAAGCTGCCTCCTCAATCTGTGCATCAGTTGCATCATCTTTACCATATCTTAAATTTGATGCTATAGTACCTGAGAAAAGTACACCCTTCTGAGGCACATAACCGATTTCGCTTCTTAAATCTTCCATTGTTATATTCTTAACATCATGTCCATCAACCAGAACACTTCCCTGTGTTGCATCATACAGACGCGGTATAAGATTGATAAGTGTTGACTTACCACATCCTGTACTTCCAACAATAGCTGTTGTCTCTCCCGGTTTTGCTACAAAATCAATATCTGAAAGAACATCTGCATCAGCGTTAGGATATCTGAATGACACATGGTTAAAGCTTACAACACCTTTGTGTTCTTCAAGTCTTTCAGGATTTTCAGGGTCTCTTATAGATGATTTTTCATTTAAAACTTCATCTATTCTGTTAGCTGAAACTGCTGCTCTCGGAAGCATAATTGACATCATTGTAAGCATCAGGAAAGACATTACAATCTGCATTGCATATGTGATAAATGCTGTCATGGCACCCACCTGCATGCTTCCGCTGTCAATCTTGTGTGCAGCTACCCATATGATAAGTACATTAATTCCGTACATGATAAATGTCATAAGAGGCATCATAAATGTCATTACACGGTTTGTAAAAAGCATTGTCTTAGTGAGTGCCTTATTGGCATCATCAAAACGCTCCTCTTCTTTCTTTTCACGTCCGAATGCACGTATTACGGAAAGACCTGTAAGAATTTCTCTTGATACGAGATTGACATTATCAACAAGCTTCTGCATAAGTTTGAATTTAGGCATTGCAACTACCATAAGTACCATTACAATTCCGATTATTATAAGCACCGCAAGTGCTATAATCCATTCCATGCCTGCACCTGTCTGCATCACCTTAAAAATACCGCCTACACCGAGTATAGGTGCATATAAAACCATACGAAGCATAAGAACAGTCACAAGCTGTACCTGCTGTATATCATTAGTTGTTCGTGTTATAAGAGATGCTGTCGAGAATTTATCCATCTCTGCATTTGAAAAATTCATTACATTCTTGTATACACTGCCACGCAAATCACGTCCGATTCCGGCTGCTACTCTTGAAGCTACAAGTCCAACAAGAACTGTAGTAAGTGCAACAAGAAGTGCCATCGCTATCATCTTGGCTCCTGAAACCCACAGATACTTTGTCTGCAATGCATCCATATCAATTCCAGCATTAGTATCCTGCTTTACTGCATATGCGATTCCCATTGACTTTACAAGTGTAGCACCCATCGTATCAACTGTTTCTTCAGCTTTTTCCCTGATCTGTGAAACCATTTCATTGCTTAACATTCCTGCCTGTGACATAGCAAGAAACTTCTGTTTTTCTTCATCTGTCATCTGATTATTAATTATAAGCGGTAAAACAAGTTCATCATCATAAGATGACAGTTTCTTTTCGCTCTTTACATTGCATCTGTAAATACCATTATCATTGTCATAACTTTCCTGCCAGATTGTCTTTTCACTGTCTGTCATAAAAAGCTGTGCCAGATTATATTCATCCTCTGTTACAGCCTCAGGCATAACATGTCCGACACCTTTATTCTGGATTCCTACATCAATAATATCCGATGTGTACTGTGGAAGTGACAAATCACAAAACGCCTGCAGTACAAGAAGTACCAGTATCATAATTACAGACTTCCAGTATGGTACAAGATTTTTAAATATTCTGCCCATAGTCTCTCTCCTTTTCCAATTGCATTTCTAGATATTACCACTATGGGGTACGAATATAAAGAAAATTAATATGAGTTTTTCTTAAAAAAATATAAAAATTATTATCTCCAAATGACATTTTGTGCATCAGCACATTTATTTCTTAATGATGAAAGATTATCAAGAGCCGCATTTAACGTATTGTCTTTCTTTGCAAAATGAAATCTTACAAGTGAATGGATATCTTCCCTGAAAAAGCTAGAACCCGGAACTGCCGCAACTCCGACATGCTGTGTCATCCACTCACAGAATTTCACATCATCCTTTACACCAAATTCTGAAACATCCATAAGTACGTAATAAGCTCCCTGCGGCTCACTAAATGTAAGTCCCAGATTTTTTAAACCGTCACAGAACAGATTTTTCATATGTGTATAATGGTTCTGAAGTTCTTTATAATAGTCATCACCGAATTTCAAACCAGTAACTGCCGCCTCCATAAGCGGTGCTGCAGCTCCTACTGTAAGGAAATCATGCACTTTCTTTACTCTGTCTGCAATCTGTGGATTTGCAATAACATATCCAAGCCTCCAGCCCGTAATTGAATAGGTTTTTGATAGCGAATTACATATAATTGTTCTCTCTCTCATTCCCGGAAGCGTTGAAATATATATATGTTTATTCGGTTCATAAATAATATGCTCATATACTTCATCTGTTATAACATATGTATCATATTTTATTGCAAGTTCTGATATAATTTTAAGTTCTTCCTCTGTAAATACTTTGCCGCAGGGATTTGAAGGGTTACACAAAATAAGTGCTTTGGCTCCTGTTTTAAATGCATCTTCAAGTACATTAGCATCAAACTTAAATTCAGGCGGTACTAAAGGAACGTAAATCGGCTCTGCTCCCGAAAGTATTGTATCAGCACCATAATTTTCATAAAAAGGCGAAAAAATGATAACTTTATCTCCCGGATTTACAACCGACATCATTGCTGCCATCATAGCTTCTGTGCTTCCACATGTAACTACTATTTCACTTTCTGCATCTATTTTCATTCCCGAAAAATGCTCCTGTTTTGCCGCAAGTGCATCCCTGAAATTCTTTGCTCCCCATGTGAGTGCATACTGGTGAGGACCTTCGCCTGCAACCTCTGCCAGCCTGTCTGTAATGGCTACTGGCGGGTCAAAATCAGGAAATCCCTGTGATAAATTAACCGCACCGTACTTATTGGCAACTCTTGTCATTCTTCTTATTACTGAATCCGTAAATTGTGATGTTCTCTGACTTAATTCTCTCATTAATATACCTGTTAATACCTTTCTTAAAAAGGGCTGCCGCATGTAAATTAATCGTTCAAAATTAATCATTATAGCGGCAGCCCCTTTCCATAAAATTCAATCTTATATTACTACATTTTGGGAAAGATTCAATATTTACTTTTTTGATATTTCTATCAATATTTACTTTACATAGTATACATAATTGTCCTTAATCGGGTGAGCCTTAGGTTCATCACCATCCGCATAACCGAGTACACAGTTTCCTATGCCCTCATAATCACCTGTAATTCCAAGCTCTTTAAGGATATTCTTTCCCTCTTCGCTTTCAAATGTTTCCTTTGCACGATGAATCCAGCAGCTTCCGATTCCCTCTGAATGTGCCGCAAGCATAAGATTTCCCATCACAAGGCTTCCGTCATAAACGTGTGTCGGCCTGCTTTTATCCGCAAGCACAACAAGAACAACTGGTGCATTGTAAAACGGGTCAAAATCTTCAGGTTTTCCCATAATCTTTGCATTCATAGCAGATAACTTATCCCTAAGCTCTTTGTTTGTAACCGCAATTATAACAGGGGACTGTGCTGCCATTCCTGTCGGGGCATATGTTCCGGCTTCAAGAATTCTGTCAAGCACATCTTGAGGAAGTGCATCTGACTTAAATTTTCTTATACTTCTTCTTGTCTTCATGTTTTCTATGATTTCGTTCATCTGTCTTTACCTGCCTTCCAATATTTTTTGTGACTTCTGATATTTTTGCAATTTTATAATTATTTATGATTTAGTTGATTCCTGTAACTTTGTAGTCCTGTGCCTCAACAGCTTCTTTAAGAACAGCATTGTCAACATCAACATTAAGCTTTACTACTGCCGTACCACTCTCATGGCTTACTACAGCCTCATCTACCTGTGCAAGTGCTTCAAGAGCTTTCTTTACTCTTGCCTCGCAGTGTCCGCACATCATTCCTTCGATATTAAGTGTCTTTTCCATATTTTTTTCTCCTTTACTGTTTTTATTATTATCATGCTTTTTTACACGTTTTCTGTCATGTGAAGCATCATATACCTTGAAAAGATTCAGTCTCAACGCATTTGTTACAACGCAGAAGCTTGAAAGACTCATTGCTGCAGCACCAAACATCGGATTTAATGTCCATCCGAATAATGGAATCCATACACCGGCCGCAAGCGGTATTCCGATTATATTGTAAAAGAATGCCCAGAATAAATTTTCGTGGATATTTCTTAATGTTGCACGGCTCAATCTTATTGCCGCAGAAACGTCTGTGAGACGGCTCTTCATAAGAACTATATCAGCCGCATCTATGGCTATGTCAGTTCCCGCACCGATTGCAATACCTATATCCGCTCTTGTAAGGGCAGGTGCATCGTTGATTCCGTCGCCAACCATTGCAACCTTGCCGCTTTCTTTAAGTTTTCTTATAACAGCTTCTTTTCCATCAGGAAGAACTCCCGCTATAACTTCATCGACACCAGCCTGTCTTCCTATTGCTTTGGCGGTTCTTTCATTATCTCCCGTAAGCATCACAACTCTTACGCCCATGTCGTGAAGTTCTTTTACAGCCTGACCGCTTTCTTCTTTTATAACATCTGCAACAGCTATAATTCCGAGAAGTTTATCATTCTTAGCAAACAAAAGCGGTGTTTTTCCCTGCTCTGCAAGTTCCTGTGCTTTTTTATCCATTTCCTTAGGCACATTTACTGTGTTGCTCATAAATTTGAGACTTCCGCCTGTAATCTTATCTTCACCGTTTATGCCTGATAATCCGTTACCTGCAAGTGCCTGAAATTCCGTAATATTGCATTTTTTGTTAAAAATATCTCTCTTATTGTCTTTTACATATCCTGTAACTGCTTTTGCAAGCGGATGCTCTGAGAGCATTTCAATAGAGTAGGCATTTTCAAGCAAATCATTTTTTCCAAAGCCATCGGCACATATTATATCTGTAACCTTAGGCTCACCGCTCGTTATAGTTCCTGTCTTATCAAGTGCGACTATATCAATCTTTCCTGTTTCCTCAAGAGATGACGCAGTCTTAAACATCATGCCGTTTTTTGCACCCATTCCGTTACCGACCATAATTGCAACAGGTGTTGCAAGCCCAAGAGCACACGGACAGCTTATTACAAGAACTGATATTCCTCTTGCAAGTGCAAATCCGACAGACTGACCTGCAATAAGCCATACCGCTATTGTTATCAAGGCTATCGTTATTACAGCAGGAACAAATACGCCTGATACCCTGTCGGCTATCTTCGCAATTGGAGCTTTTGTTGCCGCTGCATCACTTACCATCTGTATTATCTGTGAAAGTGTTGTATCTTCACCGACTCTTAACGCTTCGCACTTTAAAAATCCTGACTGGTTGAGTGTTGCCGCAGAAACATTATCCCCCGCCGACTTGTCAACAGGTATGCTTTCACCTGTAAGTGCTGCTTCGTTTACCGCACTGCTTCCCTCGACAACAATACCGTCTACAGGTATATTTTCCCCTGGTCTTACAATAAATATATCACCTTTTTTTACATTTTCAACAGGAACATTTAACTCACTGCCGTCACGTATTATATTAGCTGTTTTTGGTGCAAGCTTCATAAGACTTTTTATCGCATCTGTCGTCTTTCCTTTTGAGTGGGCTTCAAGCATCTTTCCGACTGTTATAAGTGTGAGAATCATAGCCGCTGATTCAAAATAAAATTCATGCATGTAGTGCATTACGCCGTCCATATCCATGCGTACTTGTGCATCTGTCATAGCAAACAATGCATATGTGCTGTATACAAACGCCGCACCTGAACCGAGTGCAACAAGTGTATCCATGTTAGGTGCTTTATGCAAAAGTCCCTTAAATCCACTTATAAAAAACTTCTGGTTAATAACCATAATAATTATTGTAAGAAGCATCTGTATAAGTCCCATTGCAACATGGTTGCCTTCAAGAATCGACGGAAGCGGCCAGCCCCACATCATATGTCCCATTGAAATATACATAAGCACTATAAGAAATCCTACAGATGTTATAAGTCTCTTTTTCAATACAGGTGTCACCCTGTCTTTTAACATATCATCCTGTGACGCATACATTCCCTGCGAACCGCTCTTCTGTGATGTTCCATTTTTATCCGACGCCGTATGTGATGTTTTTAAAGATGCACCGTATCCCGCATCTTCAACAGCTTTTATTACCGCTTCATCACTTGCCGTACCTTCAACTCCCATTGAATTGGTAAGAAGGCTTACCGAGCAGTTCTCTACTCCTTCTACTTTTGACACAGCTTTCTCAACACAGCTGCTGCACGCTGCACAGCTCATTCCCGTAACTATATACTGTTTCATAATTAAATATCACCTGCCTGTTTTTTATATGTTTTTATCATTGAACAAAATTATTATTATGCTAAGCTGATTTTCTTATTTCATAAGCTTCTGAAGCACTGTGACAAGTTCATCTACAGTCTCTTCCTTACCGGCTCTAATATCTGTAGTAACACAGGATTTTATATGGTTTGCAAGCAAAACTTTGTTAAAACTGTTAAGTGCTGCATTAACTGCCGACACCTGAATAAGAATATCCGGACAATATGCACCTTTTTCAACCATTCCCTTAATTCCTCTTATCTGTCCTTCTATTCTGCTTAATCTGTTAATTAAATCCCTGTATTCTTTATCAGAACGTTCTTTATGTCTGCAATGTTCACATTCTTCCAATTCATTTACCTGCCTTTCTATATAATTCTGTTATGTGACCTTACATCTTATAACAATGTATATAATGCACTTCATAGAATATCATACAAGCAACGCCATGTATAGCATACCCCTGTATGGTATCTTTGTGAGCAAAATAATACACCCCGGCATCAGCTATGTCAAGGTGTATTTTTATCAAGCTTTAATACTTCTCTTATTTTCACCTGTGTCACACACAGATTATGCTGCACGTAATGTATAAAATCACCCTTTATTTACTCTGTAAACCCTTTGATAAAAACATAGGAATAATAACACCGGCTATAAATAATACCCAGCCGGCATCATGCAGCACTGTTCCGGATTTTGCAACAGATTCCAAAACGGCACCCACTGCCATTATAACGTAACATACCCCGGCTTTTTTATAATATGATTTTACAGATTCATCTGTATACTTTTGTTTCATGCCTTTTGTCATAAACGGAACATCTAATAACATCATAATGCCACCTATACAAAGGCAGACAGCTGCGATAATTACAACTCTCTGATATACTGTCATATTATTGTTCTCCTTGTCTTTTGTTATGATTTACTATACATAATTTATCTTATTACCTGCTTTTGAATATTTCATAGCTTCCTTACAATATACAGATGTGTTTGCCAGCCATATTATACATACAACGAGTGCCGGCAAAAAACCCGTTCCAAATGCAAGTGCACAAATAACAAGAACAATCTCCAATACGGAACATACGCTATTAGTCACACTGTATGCTTTAAATGCACATTTTCCAACTATAATTTTCTCGGCCTCATCACAGCTTTCCATCCATTTTTTCTGAAATCTCATATCATACACAGATGCTTTTTTCTCAGGATTCATAATTTTAGATAAATCCACACATTTCTGCTGAAAAATAACAACCTCAACCAGAATAGCCATAAATGCTACAATACCTATGCTAAACGGTAAAAATACGCCTTTATTATTATCAAATATTTCTAAGCCGTTTGAATACACTGCCCCAATAAGAAAATATGAAATAATAAGTCCACAACTCGTAACCCAGATAATAACCGACAATCTTTTCTCTATGCCATCTGATATTTCTTCATCTTCACCATCCCATGACAAAAGCATTTTTTTAGTTTTCATATAATAAGGGCTTAATATTAACGGAACAAAAACCGCTATTGTAAACATCATCCATGGTGCAACAAATGTTGAAAATACGTCTGCCACACGTTCAATATTTTCTGAAAATCCATGCAATCCATATTTTGCAATTACAAATCCCATTATACCACCGGCTGCCGCCCCTGCAATTACCAATAATATAAACATAGGCATAGCTTTCCTGTTAGCTTCTTTAATTTCCTGATTCTCCATTATTTTCTTCCTCCTCCAGATAAAATACCTCTTCAACTGTAACGCCGCATACTTTGGCAATTGTCAACGCAAGAGTAACCGACGGTGAATAATCTCCTCTTTCTATAAGGCTTATCGTCTGCCTTGATACGCCACACAACGCACCCATCTTCTGCTGATTAACATTAAGTGCCGCTCTGCGTTCCTTTAACCGATTTCGCAGTATCATAAGACACCTCCAAAATTTTATAAAAAAAAGTTTATGTATATTGACAATTATCTTTGTCATTTTGTATTATATACTTGTCATCAATAAATGTCAAGTAAGTGTCAGTCATATTATTTTTATTTTATAAAATATACTATTGACATATTTAAAATATTACTATATTATTAATATATATTAAATATTATTTTAAGTATTATGTATTATTTTCTGGTATTTTTTACTGAAATATGTTATAAAAGAAGTAAGAAAAACTACCGGAAATCAGATATTCCTGCTTCCGGTCCGAAATAAAGGAGGTATCTTTATGGCAAAACGTATTATCACCATCAATCGTATGTTTGGAAGCAACGGACGCCTTATCGGCAAGACTCTGGCTGAAAACCTGGACATCGGTTTTTATGATAAAGAACTGATCGGCATGGCTGCCAAGAAAAACAATATCCCCTTCGACACCCTGGCAAAGGTAGACGAGAAAAAAGCCAGTCAGTGGGTATTTCCCGTTGACAGTGAGCTGCAGTTTACAGATAATTTCTCTTTTGTACCAATGAACGATGTGCTCTATGATCTCCAGAGAAAGATCATCCTGTCTCTTCCGCAGAGAGAGGACTGCGTAATTGTCGGCCGCTGTGCGACCAATATCCTGAAGGATAAATCTCTTAAACTTTTTATCCATGCACCTTTTGAGGAAAGAGTTCAGAATGTGATACGCCGTACCGGCAGAGAAGAAGCCAGCGCACGGAAGCTGGTCAAAAAAATGGATAAAGAGAGAAAGGCTTACTATGAATACTTTACAGACAGCAAATGGCTGGATATGACACAGTATGATCTCTGTATTGACAGCAGCCGGTTTTCTATGGAGCAGATTATTGAGATTGTAAAGAGATGTCTTTAGGATTCTTTTTTTCTGAAAATTTTTTTCTGAAAAATGTTTTTACGCTTTGGAAGCGTAAGTGAAACCGCAGGGGAGGGGAAGCACTCGTAGTTGCGAAAGGCCGTTTTCCCTCCCCTGCACCCCTTCCCTCTGGCCCCGCTATGAACCGTACGTTTTCGTTATGTTACGTTGTTGACAGGGTGATGGATTCTGCGTTTGTTTAAAACGCCAGGCTGTGCCGATCTCATCGGCATAACACCTTTCAACAAGAAGACGTATCCTTCCCACACCTCCAACTGCGGACGCTCAACTCATCAAAACGTAAGGACAGGACACCACGCGTCCGCTTCCACCTCTCCGGCTGAAACGTCAGCCGGGGAAGTGACAGTCCTCCGGGCTGCTACGGAGGAGGGGTGATGATGGTTAGGTTCCGGGAGACGGCGTTATTGCGGAAGGGCCCAGCTGTTTGAGCCGAAGGCGAGTTCTGGGCCCTTCCGCAATGGTTTTAGCCGGCTCACGGAACCTTAGCAACATCCCCCGACGGAGTCCGGCCCGGAGGACTGTCACTTCCCAGGCGTCCGTTCGCCAATATACCCCTTCAAAAACTCATATATATCCCCCTCCAACGGCGGACACCCCTCCACATAATTCTGAAACTTACAGGTACAGTGTCCCACACCAAGCACTCCCGTCTTACCACGATACCCCTGCCCGATGCAGATCTTTTCATCCAGCTTCTCAAAAAGCCTCTCTTCCTTCAGCATCTCCAATGCCGGGATCAGATACCCGTAGCAGGCACTGCAGGATTCCACCTCCTCCACGGCATCTGCAAGCTCCACAACCTTTCTGGATACCGGCATCCTCTGATCCGCACCATCCTCCAGAAATCTGACATCTGCTTTTGAAATATCTGAACAGCCCACTCCAAGATCACCTGCCAGCTTCACATAAGGAACCTCAGCTACCTCGTAATGCATCATCTGACACACATATGCATCCACAAGAACCGGATCACAGGCAGCCATCACCCGGTTCATCACGACAGGATTTCCGCCATCCTCAAAATCCAGATCCCCGCAGATATTATCCACAACAATAAAGTCCTGCTGTATCCCCATATTCAGATGAGCAATGGGTTTATGAAGCCCCAGAGAATGAAACCGTCTCTTTTCCTTATTTGGGATCAACCCCTTCATATTCTTAAGGGCACAGGTGATCTTTGTCTGACAATGGCCTTTCAGAACTGGCACATTGATCAGAAAATCAAGCTCCTTTACCCGCTCACAGACATTCAGCTCCATGCCGCCGCAGTCCACAGAAATACCCTTATCCTTCTGCATATCCCAGAACGGCACCTGATACTCTTCCTCAAGCCTGTCAAAGCCACAGGTCTCAAAGGCCTCCCTTGTCTTATCTCCTACCCAGGATCCCTCCAGCATCACCATATCCCGGAAGCCATGCTCCTTCAGATACTCGATAATTCCTGCAACCACTTCCGGATGAGTCGTTGCACCCCAGGAAGCCTCTGAAGGAGAAACCAGATTCGGCTTGATCCCGATCTTTTTCTTTCTGTCCCCGATATGAGACTGAAGATCCGCTTTTTCCAGAAGCTCCTTTGTCATTCTTTTATATTCCGTACCACTGGTAATAAAAATCTGATTTTTATCCATAATTATCAAAATTCCTTTCTTTCTGCAATGTGAATGTTGATCCAGATCCACACCAAAGCCCTGCAAAGCTTTTATCATCAGATGAGCCAGACAAAACAGCCGACAAATACAGCAGTCATCACATGCATCACAATCATAAAAAATACCCTCTCTACCGGTTTCCCGGTAAAAAGGATATTTTATCCGACACAGCAGTCTCGTATTATCTTTCGATCTTTGCCCCGTTCCACCATGGGAATTCTCGGTTCAGCCATTTTCCTGCAAGCTCACTCCATGGTTCACAGGCTCTTGCGATCCCTCTGCCGTTTTCGTTGGCAGTCAGCTCATTTGCCAGGCCGATTCCATGGGGTCCCTGCGGAAAAACATGATACTCCACTGGAATGCCCTTTTTATAGAGTGCCTGAACAAAGAGAAGTGTATTATCCAGCAACACCGTCTGGTCCTCAAAGGTATGCCAGATAAAGGTTCTGGGTGTATCTTCCGTAACCTGAAATTCCAGAGACATCCGATAACGATCTCCCAGAAGATTCCGAAAGCTTTCTTCATGACCAGCTTCCCCTGAAGTGATCACCGGATAATTCAGGATCATGCCATTGGGACGGATCCTCTCGTTTTCCATTCCCGTGATCCCTGCAAGCTCCTCCGTATTCCAGAATACTCCCAGAGAAGCTGCCAGATGGCCTCCTGCCGAAAAACCGGACACAATAATCTTATTCTTTTCAATATGCCACTTATCGCTGTTCTCTCTGAGAAGAGCTACTGTTTTTGCCAGCTGACGGAGGGCCACCGGATATCTGGCAGGTGCCACACTGTAACGAAGCACCACTGCGTGATAGCCCATTCCCATAAACCGGACAGCAATGGCTTCTGCCTCTCTGTCAGAAGTCATGCCATAAGCTCCGCCCGGACAGATCACTATGACCGGACGCTTCTGTCCCGGATAGAGTTCTTCCGACTCCTGCCAGAAATAGGTCTCTATCCATGCCTCATTATAGTCCTTTGTTTTTTCTTCGATCACAATTCTTTCGTTGATCATTCCGACTTTCCCTTCTTCATTTCATTGCTTCTCTGATCGCTGCAAGAAGTTCATCGTACTCTTCGTAAGCCGGAATTTCCGGATGATCTGCACGGATTTGCTCTGTACTGCGGAAAAGGAAGCCTGCTTTGCTTGCCTGGATCATTCCAAGATCATTGTAGGAATCTCCACTTGCGATAGTCTCAAATCCCATGGACTGCAGTGCCTTCACAGTTGTCAGCTTGGATTTCTCACAGCGCATCTTAAAGCCTGTGATCTCTCCGTTCTCTGCTACTTCCAGGGAATTACAGAAAAGTGTCGGCCGTCCAAGCTTCTCCATCAGCGGAGTTGCAAACTGTGTAAAGGTATCACTGATCAGTATCACCTGGGAAAAAGATCTCAGCTCATCCAGAAATTCCTTTGCTCCCGGAAGGGGATCAATCTTTGCGATAGTCTCCTGGATCTCTTTCAGTCCCAGACCATGTTCTTTCAGAATTCCAAGTCTCCAGTTCATCAGCTTATCATAATCCGGCTCATCACGGGTTGTTCTCTTGAGCTCCGGGATTCCGCTTGCCTCTGCAAATGCGATCCAGATCTCCGGTACCAGTACACCTTCTACGTCCAGACATGTAATATACATCTTTCATATCCTCCTCTTGATCCAACTTACCGTTGATATTTCACAGAGTCTGACTCCTTCCGGCTGTCAGAACTCTTTAATCTTTTAGCGCTTTACCCTGATATTACCATATGCTCTCAAGGTCTGTAAACAGTTTTATTTTTTCTTCTTTTCCGATTCATAGATCTTCAGCTCTTTCAGTGCTTTTTCCCCAAGAGGATACAGCATGAAAATATTAAAGATCGTCATCAGGCCGATTCCTACATCTCCCAGATCCCATACAAATGTGTAAGCCGCGATTCCACCGATAAACAGCATCACCAGTGCCAGCACCTTGTATCCTGTCTGTGAACCCCAGTTATCACCGAAAAGATAGGCCACATTGCCTCTTGCATAAAACAGGATTCCCAGGAATGTGGAAAAGCTGAACATAAACAGTGTTGCAGCAATAAAGATCACTCCAAACTGCCCCATATGATAATGCATGGCAGTCTGAAGAAGTTCCATTCCGGCAAGTCCCTGGACCAGATCTTCCGGGGCCAGAAGCATGATCATAGCTGTACAGCTGCAGATCACGATCGTATCCACAAATACACCCAGGGCCTGGACAAATCCGGCTTTTACCGGACTGTCACATTCTGCTGCCGCTGCTGCACAGGGAGCGGAGCCGCTTCCCGCCTCATTGGAAAAAAGGCCTCTTTTTACTCCGTTCATCAGCACGACGCCAAATCCGCCGGCAACAGCCTGACGAAATCCGAAAGCTTCTTCAAAGATCCGTTTAAATACTCCCGGCATACTTCCAAGATTTGTAAATATAATAAATAGCGTGATCACAAAATA